>OAVO01001020.1_pt1 | contig 13729 bp, 10 predicted proteins | sample 1501411 | NCBI WGS metagenome assembly OAVO01 (sample SAMEA2580081, study PRJEB22360) | human gut metagenome | biome: human gut; feature: human-associated habitat; material: faeces | place: Denmark | collected 2008/2010 | reverse complement strand
AATTTCAACCTATATTTTGCAAAAAAGTATTTTTCAATTAATAAAAGATTATAAAGCAGAACAAATTGAAACCAGTACGGATACACAATATTATGTATCAGATTTAAAAAATATATTAAATACGATGCAGACATGCTATAAAATGGTTGATAAGGAGAAACCCACCTTAACAATAGGGTATGTGTCGTGTCCTCATCCTCCATTTGTAATCGATGAGGAAGGGGGAGCAGTTGATTATAGAAATACATCCAATTGGGCAGACAAGAGTCTTTATTTAAATCAATTAAAGTATGTAAATGCCTGTATGGAGAATGCAGTGGATGGTATTTTACAAAATGATAGAAATGCTATTATTATTATACAATCTGATCATGGAGTTCGTTATCCTTATCATATGATGGAGTGCTACGGAACGCCTGAGTATGACGCAACTATAGAAACACCTTATATGCAGAATATTTTAAACTGTGTTTATTATCAGGGAAAAGAGATGGATATTGAAGGTAAAAGTGGGATTAATACACTTAGAATAGTTTTAAATGAGATTTTTATGACAAATTATGAGATGTTAGATAATCCAGAAAAGTATTTGTATCAATATAAATAAAAGATATATAACGTAGGAGAAGGTATGCTTTTTAATTCATATAGTTTTTTTGTATTTTTCCCAATAGTTGTCGTAGTTTATTTCCTATTACCCAAAAGAGTAAGTTATCTGTGGCTTTTGACTGCAAGTTATTATTTTTACATGGGGTGGAATGCAAAGTATGCATTATTGTTGTTATTGTCTACAGCAATTACTTACATAAGTGGTATAGTGATTCAGTGGTTGAATGATAATCGCCCTGAAAAAATAGAGGCAAAAAAATGGGTGGTTGTAGGATGTATTGTAGCTAATCTTGCAATTTTATTTTTCTTTAAATATTTTAATTTCACAATCGAAAGTATAAATGCAGTATTGGATCACACGAGTTTGCCGACAGTAAATACATCGTTAGATGTATTACTTCCAGTAGGGATTTCTTTTTATACATTTCAGGCTTTAGGATACACTGTGGACGTGTATCGTAGAGAGATTGAGGCGGAAAAGAATTTCTTTCGATACGCGTTATTTGTATCTTTTTTTCCACAACTTGTAGCAGGACCAATTGAACGCTCAAAGAATTTATTGAATCAGCTGCGAAATCCGAAATCATATCATTATGGGAGAATGTGTGATGGACTGTTACTAATGATTTGGGGATATTTTTTGAAATTGGTGATTGCAGACCGAATTGCAATCTTTGTAGATAATGTATATGCGAATGTTGACATTTATGATGGCAGGTATTTACTTTTAGCCAGTGTATTGTTTGCATTTCAGATATACTGTGATTTCGCGGGATATTCCACAATCGCAATTGGAGCTGCAGAGGTTATGGGATTTGAGTTGATGGAGAACTTTAATAGTCCATATCTGTCTCAGTCTGTTGCAGAATTTTGGAGAAGATGGCATATTTCACTCTCTTCCTGGTTTAAAGATTATCTTTATATTCCATTAGGAGGAAACAGAAAAGGAAAAATCAGAAAATATATAAATATTATGATCGTGTTTCTGGTAAGCGGTCTTTGGCATGGAGCAAATTGGTCATATGTTGTATGGGGAGGTCTGAATGGTGTTTATCAGGTAATAGGAGCAATTTTTACACCTCTTAGAAATAAAATCAAAGAAAATTTACACCTGAAGAAAAATTTCTTGCCATTAATGATAGTTTATATGTTTGTGACCTTTATATTAGTGGATCTTACTTGGATTTTTTTTCGTGCAGATACAATACAGCATGCGTTTGATATTATAGAGAGCATTTTCCATATGAATGATCCGGTACTTCTGGCTAATGGTGCACTTTATGATCTGGGACTTAGTAAGCCAAATTTTATAGTGCTTGTTATTTCGCTTTTATTATTGTTATTGGCAGATGTATGTAAATATCGTGGAGTAAAAGTTCGAAATGTGATTTTAAATTTAAATATTATAATAAGATGGACTATTATTATTGTCGGAATTCTGGGGATTTTGATTTTTGGAATCTGGGGAAGTGGATATTCAGAAACAAATTTTATATATTTTCAGTTTTGAGACAGAGAGATTATAGAGGAATTGCAATATCAACAAATCGAAAGAAAAAACTGATAATTAGTATATGAGGAACGAGATGAAAGTTGCAGGACGTATATTAAAGATTATATTTTTTTTAGGGATTTTGGGAAGCGGAATATTTTATATTTCGAAAGCTTTGCTTCCAAGAATACCAGACTTTTATGAAGAAGAACATTGGGATGTAGTGTTTTTTGGAACAAGCCAAAGTTACTGTACCTTTGATCCTGAAATATTTGACGATTATAATTTGAAAACCTATAATCGTGGCAGGCAGCAGCAGACGATGAATTATACATATTATTATGTCAAGGATGCGTTGGATAACAGCGATATTGATGTTGTTGTGTTAGAGATATTTGGTATGTTTTATGATGAGGATGACACAGGATTTACGAGCGAGGGCGTGAGAGATTCTTCATTAAATGATCTGCGATATTCTGACATAAAAGTGGATGCAATAAAAGATTGCGTGCCGGAAGATTTGCAGTTGGATTATTTATTCCCTTTAGGTAAATATCATTCCAGATGGGAGGAATTGGATTATTCGTCTTTTGAGGGCTGGAAAGAGAGTGTAATGAATCCGTATTTTACAGAAGAAGGGAGAGGATTCAAACATTGGGCAGGCGCACAGCCTTGTGGGTATGCATCCTGGGATGAGATATTTTCAGAAAAAAGACGACCTGTTTATGAAGAAAATTTCAGATATCTGGATATGATGAATGAACTGTGTAAGGAGCATGGTACAGAATTGGTATTGGTGCGTGCACCGTTTCCATGCAATGAGAAAACGGTGGAGATGACAAATACAGTTATGGATTGGGCAGATACACATGAGGTTGAATTGATTAATTGTATGAAGGTGACAGATGTTATTGGTTTGAATTTTGAGGAAGACAGTCTGGATGCAGGAACACATTTGAATGAGAGTGGAGGAAAGAAAGTATCCAGATATATTGCGGAGTATTTAAAGGAAAATGTATTGAAATAAAATTCAATTATAGAAAAAATGATACACTAGATGAATATTTATGCAAGCAGGAGAATTAGATAAATTATCGAAAAGTGTTCCGATTATATATGTAACATTGACAACAATGAATGCTAGTACTATACTTCAACAAGATTTATGTATTTAGGAGAAAAAGTATGATCACAAAAAGAGAATTTGATATGTTGGTACTTCTGACAGAGACAAAAGAGGTTGTATCTCAGAGAGATATGGCAGAGCGGTTAAACATTTCAGCTGAAGCCGTGAATAAGACAGTCAAAGAATTGACAGAAAAAAACTATTGCAAAAATGGACAGATTACACAGGCCGGTCTGGATGCATTGGAACCTTATCGTGTGAAGAGAGCAATATTTGTAGCAGCAGGCTTTGGAAGCCGGATGGTGCCGATCACTTTGAATACGCCTAAACCGCTTGTCAGAGTCAACGGAACACGCATTATTGATACACTTCTTGATGCAGCGGTAGAAGCTGGAATTCCTGAGATTGTTATTGTGCGTGGATATTTGGGAGAACAGTTTGATCAGCTTCTTTATAAATATCCGAACATCAGATTTGTTGAGAATCCGATTTATAATGAAGCAAATAATATTTCCTCCGCTGTATGTGTCAGATATCTTCTGCAGAATGCGTATGTTTTGGAAGCAGATTTACTGCTCCGTAATAAAAAACTGATTCGTAAGTATGAATATGAAACAAATTTCTTGAGTATTCCGGTGGAGTCCACGGATGACTGGTGTTTTGCAACCGATCATAATGGTGTGATCACAGAAGAAAAAGTAGGTGGTACCGACTGTCATCAGATGGTTGGAATTTCCTACTGGAGTGAAGCAGATGGAATCAAGCTTGCCAATGACTTAAATGAGGTTTATTTATCGCAGGGTGGAAAAGAGCGCTATTGGGAGCAGGTGCCGCTTGTTTATAAAAAGGAAAATTACCAAGTGCATGTTCGTGAATGTATTGCAGAGGATATTACAGAGATTGATACATTTAACGAATTAAAGGCAATTGATAATCGTTATGTCACAGGTTGATAAAAGCGACAAATGTGAGCAATTATAAAAAAATGATAATCAGGGACAACTTCAGAGACAGTTAAGTCCTACACATGTATGGGCAATGGCACTTGGTGCAAAAGTATCCAAATGCAGGCGGCGGATTTACTTTTACCAAGATGTGCTTTGGCAGAAATACGGCATATGTTTGTGGATGGTTTCTGGTAGTGGCTTATTTGACAAATGTTCCAATGAATTCGACTGAATTGGTCTAATTGTCGATGGCTTGGATGAATCAGCAGTTATTTTAAAATGGGGGTTGCATTATCAGGTGGTCGGCTATGATGTCTGGCTCGGAGAAATGTTGCTTGCTATGGGAATATTGATTTTATTTGGAATATTGAATATTCTTGGCGTGAAGAAGGCGGGGATTGTACAGACGATTCTCGCAGCATTACTAGGCATTTCTGTTGTGACATTGACGATAGCAGCCTTAGTCAGCAGTAAGACATCTTTGTCAAATATGGCTCCATGGTGGGGGTTTCATAAGTCTGATGTCATTGCTGCATGGACAAATGGAAATTATACATCGATTGACAAGTTCGCTAACAGTGGAACAGTTGGTGCGGTATCAGCTGTACTGGCGACTTTTGTCATTGCACCTTGGGCATATGTAGGATTTGATACCATACCGCAGGCGGCAGAAGAGTTTAAATTCTCTTACAAAAAAGTGAGTAAACAACTATTATGTATCATTAAGATAAAAAGTTTAAAGAAAATGTTTGCTCCTGCATAGCATTGTTGAAAGTGGTCGTATAATAATTATTATACGACCACTTTTACATTTACAGTTAGCAAAATTACTGTTATTCTTTATTTAGAAGAAACAGAAAGGAGACAGGAAGACATGGGTAGATTCGTAAACCCGGATAATAGTGCATTTCAGGTTGCGTTGAATTCTAAGATATATGTGGATAAGACTGGTTTGATTGAGTACACGAACAGTGTTCTTGATACGACAGATGCTTATATTTGTAATAGCAGACCACGCAGATTCGGAAAGTCGTATGCAGCGAATATGTTGGCAGCATACTACAGTAAGGGTGCGGATTCTGAGAAGATGTTTTCTGGATTGCAAATTAGTAAGGAAGCAGATTTCAGGGAGCATCTCAATAAGTATGATGTGATTCATATTGATATCCAGTGGTTCTTGGCGAATTGTGAGGACGTTGATAATGTTGTAACGCTTATTACAGATTCAGTTTTGAGCGAATTACGGGAAATATATCCAGACATTTTTACATGGGAAGTATCACGTTTACCGGATGCACTTTCCATTGTAAGAGAAAAAACCGGACAAAAGTTTATTATCATTATTGATGAATGGGATGTTCTGATTCGAGACGCGGCAACAAATGGAAAGGTTCAGGAGGCGTATATCAATTTCCTGAGGGGAATGTTTAAAGGAACTGAACCAACTAAATACGTTCAGCTTGCTTATCTTACAGGTATTCTTCCTGTAAAAAAAGAAAAAACACAGTCTGCATTGAATAATTTTGATGAGTTTACAATGTTGAGTGCGAGCAATCTGGCTCCTTATATTGGTTTTACGGAGGATGAAGTAGAGAAACTTTCGAAGGAATATCATCAGGATTTTGATAAAGTCAAACGCTGGTATGATGGTTATCTTTTGAAGGATTATCAGATTTATAATCCGAGAGCGGTTGTAGGTGTGATGCTAAAAGGAGAATTTAAAAGTTATTGGTCCGAAACGGCATCTTATGAAGCAGTTACTCCTTTGATTAATATGAATTATGATGGTTTGAAAACAGCTATTATTGAAATGCTTTCTGGTGCAAATGTGAAGGTTGATACTGCAACTTTCAAAAATGATACTGTAAATATTCACAGCAAGGATGATGTGCTTACTTATATGATTCATCTGGGATATCTTGGTTATGATCAGTATACAAAAACAGCGTTTATTCCGAATGAAGAGATTCGGCAGGAACTTACAGTGGCAGTTGAAAGCCGGTCTTGGAATGAAATGTTGATGTTTCAGCAGGAGTCAGAAAGACTTCTGGATGCGACGTTAGATATGGATGGTGTGATGGTTGGAACTCAGATAGAGAAAATTCATAATGAGTATATTTCTGTTATTCAGTATCATAATGAAAATTCGTTGAGTAGTGTATTGACAATAGCATATCTTAGTGCAATGCAATATTATTTCAAACCAATTCGGGAATTGCCGACAGGTCGTGGATTCGCTGATTTTGTTTATATACCAAAACCTGAATATAAAGCGGATTATCCTGCATTAATTGTGGAACTGAAATGGAATCAGAAAGCACAGACTGCCATACAGCAGATTAAGAATAAAAAGTATCCAACAGCCATTGAAAAATATACGGGGGATATTCTGCTTGTAGGAATCAGTTATGATAAAAATTGCAAAGAACATCAATGTTTGATTGAAAAGTATGAGAAAGAATCATAATATATGTAAAATGCTGATTGAAAATATCGTGATTATTGTTTTAAAAAGCTCGTATTGACAATTCTTAGAATTAAAGAATACAATGTATAAAGTCTTGTGTTTTGAGAAAAATATACTTAAAATTGTTGAATTGAAAGAATTATTAATAAAAAGTTGAAGTTTAACTGAAAACTCGTTATATTATAAGTATCAAATACAAAAAAGAGAAACGGGTGAGATACAATATGGCAGTATACGTTGTAGGAGATTTTTTGCGAGAAACCAGATTGAGAAAAGGGTATACACAGGAAGAAGTCAGTTACGGAATCTGTACACCTGCATCTTTGTCAAGAATTGAAAATGGAGCACAAAAACCGGGACGACTTATTTTGGAGAAACTGTTTGAACGATTGGGTACGGAGAATAATTTGTTTAATTCTTTTGTGAGCAGAGAAGAGATGGAGTTGTATTCTGCGATTCAGAGTTTGATCAGGGATATAACGGATGAAGATGTGGCAAAACTGGAGGAACATATATCAATTGTTGAAAAATTAGCAACAAACGCTTCGGAATTAGAACATCAATGTTTATATTTTGCAAAAGGAGAGTTGGCACGCCAGAAAGAAAAAGATTATTCAAAAGCTATGGAGCTGTATATGAAGGCGATACATATTACATTACCTGATTTTGATGGTAAGAAGCCACTTAGGAATAATCTTTTAACTTTTGATGAAATTATGATAATTAATAGCATTGCTATTTTATATTCAAATGATGAAAGAAATATTATGGATGCAATCCATCTTGACTTGTGGTTGAAAGAATATATGGAAAATAGAATTGTAGATGGTAGGATGAAAACAGCAAAGTATCCTATGATTTTGTATAATCTGAGCTGTTGGTTTGGAGATAAAAATTGTCATAAAGAAGCGCTAAAGATGGCTGATGAAGGAGTAAATTTTTGCATTCAATATGGAAATTTAGCATTTTTTCCTATTTTATTATTTAATGAGGGCGGAACTTTAGTAGAATTAGGTGAAATTGATAAAGGAAAAGAACATTTGCACCAAGCAATTACAATTTTTAAAGCGATGAGACGAAAAGATATGGTTCAAACAGCAATTGAATGGTGCAAAATCCATTATCAAATTGATTTTTAATATCCGCCAGCTCTAGGACCGAAAGCAGAAGCAACTTCATAAGAGTTATCCACAACTCCTGTACTTCCAACAATAGAAGCGGCTGCAATAAGTGCACATAATGTGATAGCAAAAATTTTCTTTTTCATGGTTTTGTACCTCCAGTTAATTTTGAGATTATGGTAAATTCCAGAAGGCAAAGAGACCATTCGATGTGACGTAAATTTAAATTTACGCGATATCGAATGGTCTTTTTGCATGAATGGGAATAAAATTAATTAATTTAACAGGATGCTTTGGGGATTAGGGAAACTGTTAAAAGAGATTGAAAGAAATGAAAGGAAAATGTGAGTTATGGTAAGACCGGGATTACGTCGCAGCGAAATTGATTGGGAGAATGTGGACATTCATATCTCCAGAGAAGAAATGGAGAGAGAGCAGGAGCATGAAGCGGCAATACAGCAGGCAAAACAGTATCTGATCAAAAACTTTCCAAAGTTTTGTACAATAAATAATGGTTATTATGAGACAGAGACGTTTAATCATGATGCGGGGATGTATGAAGTAATGCATGTGGACCATATTGTGATTGGTGATCAGGCAATCTATGTGATCAAGACAGTGAAGTTTCCGGAGCATGTCGAATTATACGGAAGCTCAGACGCAAAAAACTGGTATTATGCAGAGAACACAGATAAACAGGAAACGCATAAGCACAAAGTGGACAATGCGGATAAGAGAAACCAGAGTTATTGTGAGTATATACAGATGTTGGCAGGAGAAGCTATCAGACGGGATGTGCCGGCGATTGCAATTGTCAATATTATTGGACTTACAGATGAGCAGATCCATTTAGATATAGAATCAGGGCATGAGGTTGTGACAATGGATAAACTGGCAGACAGGATCCGGTATTATGAGAGTACAATTGACAGTGATCGTGTGGCGTATGAACATAGCGATGATCTGATAAGAAAGTTCAAGGAAGAAGAGGTGTATGATAATATCATTCCACAGATACGGGATGTGGAGTTGAAATACAGAATATATTTAAAACTATCGGAATAGATTTCAGTGAGATTTTAAGCAAATCTTAAGAAGAAATCATTGTTTATAGGTTTACAAGTTTCCTTTTATTTGATAAAATTCTATTTTGGTATGTAAGAATAAAATAGGTGTCTTAATATTTTGAGATACGGTCACATTAGGAGGAAATGATGAGTTTTATTAACACGGTGTTTGGTATTCCACTTGGATATGTCATGTGGGGATGCTATCAGTTGGTGAAAAACTATGGTTTATCAATCATTCTGTTTACATTGGTCAGCAAAATCGTCATGCTGCCGGTATCTATTATGGTACAGAAAAACAGTATTCGAATGATACAGATCCAGCCACAGATAAATGAGATTAAATATAAGCATGCAGGTGATAAAGACCGCATTGCGGATGAACAGATGGAGTTATTCAAAAAGGCACATTATAGTCCAATGCTTGGTATGGTGCCAATGTTATTACAGATTCCATTGGTTCTTGGTCTGATTAATGTCATTTATAATCCAATGCAGCATTTGATGCATATCAAGACATCTGTCTGTGATCAGATCGTGGCAGCTACCTGTTCTCTGATGGGTGTAGATCAATTGGGGAGCGGCGCACAGCTTCAGGCAATGGCAGCATTGCAGAATCCGGATAACTTAAGCTTTTTCCAGAGTGCATTGACAGGGACAGGCATTGATATTGAGGCGATCGCAGCACAGGCAGCTACGATTAACACACATTTTCTTGGTCTGGATCTGTCTGTAGTGCCACACATTACTGTATTGGCATGGATCCTTCTTATTCCACTGTTCAGCTGTCTTTCTACTGTTTTACTTTGTGCATGCCAGAATCAGGCGAACGTGTTGCAGAAAGAGCAGGGTGCTTTGGGACAATGGGGAGTAACAATTTTTACAGTTGCATTCTCAACATATTTTACATTCCTGGTTCCGGGTGGAGTTGGTTTGTATTGGATTTTCAGTAACTTGTTCTCCACAGCGTTGATTTACATTTTAAATGCAGTTTATAACCCGAAAAAATATATTGATTACGAGGCGTTGGAGGAAAGTAAACGTCTGCTGGCAGAACAGAAAGCGGTAGAGGATGCCTATAAGAAAAAGATGGCTCCTTATAAGGCTAAGGAAAAAGAGGACTATAAGAGGTTTTTTGCCAAAGACAATGAAAATAAACAGTTAATGTTTTATTCTGAATCCTCAGGATTTTATAAATATTATCGTGGAATGATCGAAGAGTTATTGGAAAACTCGGATATTGTGATCCATTATGTTACAAGTGATCCGGAAGATCAGGTTTTCCAGATCAGGCATGAGAGGTTTAAAGCATATTATATCGGAGAGATCAAACTGATCACTCTGATGATGAAACTGGACTGTGATATTGTTGTTATGACAATGCCTGATCTTGAAACTTATCATATCAAGAGAAGCTATGTAAGAAAGGACATGGAGTATATTCATGTGCCACATAGTATTGACAGTATGAATATGACGTATCGAAAGGGAAGTATCGATCATTTTGACACTATTTTCTGCGTAGGTCCACATCATAAAGATGAGGTAGAGAAGATGGAAGAAACCTATGATCTTCCGCATAAAGTATTGTTAAACTGGGGTTACTGCCTGCTCGATGATATGCGAAAAGATTATGAGTCAAAAGAAAAAGTGATCAATGAACAGAAAACTATCCTGATCGCTCCGTCATGGCAGGAAGATAATATTGTGGATTCCTGTCTCGAGGATATTTTACAGAAATTGCGGGCTACAGGATATAAGGTGATCGTGCGTCCGCATCCACAGCATGTAAGACATATGCCAGAGAAGATGCAATTATTAAAAGATAAGTTTGCAGAAGATAAGAATATTGAAATCCAGACAGATTTTTCTTCGAACGATACAGTATTTAATGCAGATCTGATCATTACAGACTGGAGTGGTATTGCATATGAATATGCGTTTACAACATTGAGACCGGTATTGTATATTAATACGCCGATGAAGATCATGAATCCGGAATATGAGAAAATTGGGGTTGTGCCAATTAATATTTTCATGAGAGACAGCATCGGATGCAGCCTGAATCTGGATCAGTTAGACCGTGTAGCAGATGAGGCAACGAGATTGATCGAGCAGAGAGATTTATACCACGATAAGATTGATGCTTTTGTGAAACAATATGTATATCATTTGGGAACCAGCGCAAAAGTTGGAGCCAATTATATAAAATTACGTTTAAAACAAATTCATTCAGAAGAATAAAGGAGAAAAGATTGATGAAAAATTTAATGAAACAGATTACAAAGAACGGAAGAATTTTTTGGGTGACTTATTTTACTTTCTTTCTTATTTTGGCAATGCCAACGCATGCATGGGCATATGTTGATCCGGCAACCTTAACTTATGTAGTTCAGATTATTGCAGGCGTTTTTATTGCGGGTGGTGTTGCAGTTGGTGTATACTGGAGAAAAATCAAGAAGCTTTTCTCTAAGGACAAAACATCTGTTAAGAAGCATGAGTCAACAGAGCAGGAAAGAAATGCAGCAGCAGCAGCGGCTGAGGAATTTAACGAAGACAAATAGGAATCGTATCATTCAGAGAGAGGAATACAAATGAATATCAAGAGGAATATTTTATTAAATCCGGGACCGTCAACAACAACGGACACGGTAAAAATGGCACAGGTTGTGCCTGATATCTGCCCAAGGGAAGATGAATTTGCTGAAATGATGAGACAGATGAGGAAAGACCTTGTGAAGATCGTACACGGAGATCCTCACAAGTATACTTCAGTTCTGTTTTGTGGTTCCGGCACATTGAATCTGGATGTATGTGTAAATTCACTTCTTCCAGAAGGAAAGAAGATTCTTGTTATAAATAATGGCGCATATAGCAGCAGAGCAGTTGAAATCTGCGAATATTACGGATTAGATCATATCAATCTGCAGTTTCCAATCGATGAACAACCGGATCTTAAAGTGGTTGAGAAAACGATGAAGGAAAATCCGGATATTGCTGTAGTATATACAACACATAATGAAACCGGTACGGGTGTGGGAAATCCGATTCGTGAGATAGGAGCAATTGCGCATGCACACGATGCGATTTTTATTGTTGATACGACTTCGACATATGCAATGGTTCCAATCGATATTGAAAAGGACAATATCGATTTTTGTATGGCATCTGCACAAAAGGGATTGATGTCTATGACAGGATTATCTTTTGTAGTTGGTAACGAAGAAATCATAAAGAAATCCAAGGATTATCCAAAACGTTCCTATTATTGTAATTTATATCTACAGTATGAATATTTTGAAAAAACGGGTCAGATGCATTTTACACCACCGGTACAGACGGTATATGCTACCCGACAGGCATTAAAAGAGTATTTTGCTGAGGGAGAAGAGGCAAAGTGGGCACGTCATTCCAGAGTGATGAAAGCCATTCATGAGGGACTGAAAGAGCTTGGATTTAAAGAACTGATACGTCCTGAAATTCAAATTGGTCTGGTTGCGTCGGCAGTATATCCTGATGATCCGAATTGGAGCTTCCAAAAAGTTCATGACTATTGCTATGAGCGTGGATTTACGATTTATCCGGGAAAAGTGACGACTACTGATACATTTCGATTGTGTGCGTTAGGAGCCATCGATGTGGAAGACATTGAAGAGTTTTTTAAAGTGTTGAGGGAAGCACTTATAGAAAATAATATTCAAGTGCCGGTACAATACAGATAGTGAAAGGATACAATATGAAAACAGTATATATGTGTTTTGCTACAGACGTGATCCATGAAGGACATATGAATGTAGTTAAAAAAGCAAAAGAATACGGGAAAGTCGTAGCAGGTGTATTATGTGATGCAGAGATGGTCCGTTATAACCGTTTTCCGACAGTAAGTTTTGAAGAACGTATGGCAATGGTGAGAAATATTCCGGAAATTGATGAAGTGATTGTACAGGATAGGATTATGTATGATAATGTCATCAAAGAATTAAAACCGGATTATGTCATACATGGTGATAATTGGTGCGATGGACCGGAAAAGACGATTCGTGAAAATGTAATTGCTTTGTTGAAAGAATATGGTGGAGAGTTAATAGAGGTTCCATATACATATAATGAAAAAGTAAAGAAAATCGATGATCAGTTTAAGGAAAAACTGGCAATGCCGGAATATCGCAGGAAAAGATTAAGACAGTTGATAAAAACAGTACCAATTGTTAAAACGATAGAAGTTCATTCTGGATTAACAGGTCTTATTGCAGAAAAGACGGTAGTGGAACATGACGGTGGATTAGACCAGTTTGATGCAATGTGGATTTCCAGTCTTTGTGATTCTACTGCAAAGGGCAAACCAGACATTGAGCTTGTTGATATGTCTTCACGGCTGAGAACGATCGATGATGTTTTAGATGTTACCACGAAACCAATCATTTTGGATGGAGATACAGGTGGATTGATCGAACATTTTGTTTATAATGTCCGGACATTAGAACGTATGGGTGTTTCAGCAGTTATTATTGAAGACAAAACAGGCTTGAAAAAGAATTCTCTGTTTGGCACGGAAGTAGAACAGACACAGGATTCTATCGAAAATTTCTGCGCAAAAATCAGAGCTGGTAAAGATGTTCTTCGTACAGAAGAATTTATGATCATAGCCAGAATTGAAAGCTTGATTTTAGAGCGTGGCATGGAGGATGCGTTAACCAGAGCTTTTGCATATGTGGAAGCAGGTGCTGATGGCATTATGATCCACAGCAGAAAGAAAACAGCTGATGAGATAATCGAATTTTGTGACAAGTTTCGGGCAAAATATTCTGATATACCGATTGTTGTTGTTCCAACATCTTATAATTATATTACGGAGGCAGAACTGGCGGCTCATGGTGTAAATATTGTTATTTATGCAAAT
>OAVO01001007.1_pt1 | contig 13906 bp, 12 predicted proteins | sample 1501411 | NCBI WGS metagenome assembly OAVO01 (sample SAMEA2580081, study PRJEB22360) | human gut metagenome | biome: human gut; feature: human-associated habitat; material: faeces | place: Denmark | collected 2008/2010 | reverse complement strand
GAACCGCAGGAAGGCGACCGGCGCTGGCGCATGGGCGGCAACAGCTGTCTGGCGGGGGATTACTGCGGCGACTGGGCGTTCGACCACGAATTGCAGGTCGGCGAGCGGATCGTATTCGAGGATATGATCCACTACACGATGGTCAAGACCACGATGTTCAACGGCGTGGCGCACCCCGCGATCGCCGTCGCCGACGCCGACGGAGCCGTCCGCATCGTCCGGGAATTCGGTTACGCCGATTTCAAAGGGCGCATGTCCTGAAAACCAAAGATACCCAAAGATACTACATGGAGAATTTTACACCCACTCATTACACGCTCGAATGCGTCGCTACGGGGCGGCAGTTCGAAGACGAAGGCTGGATGCTCGACGATCCCTGCTGCAAAATCCCTTCGATGATCCGCACTCGTTACGCCGTCCGGCAGATCGACGTGCGCCCCGACAGCTACGGCTTCTACAAATTCTGCGACGGGCTGCCGGTCCGCCGCATGTTGCAGGGTTCGAGCGCACCCGTAACCTACAAAAGCAAAGGTCTGGCCGACTACCTCGGCCTGAAAAACCTCTATATCACCTTCAACGGCTATTATCCCGAGATCGGCGCGAAGATGACGACCTGCTCCTTCAAGGAGACCGAAGCATACAGCGTCTGCGCCCGCATCCGCGAGGGCGACAACCGGATTCTGGTGGTCGCCTCGGCCGGCAATACGGCGCGCTGCTCGGACAACAACATTCCGCTGCTGTTGTCGGTGCCCGAAGAGAACATCTCGGCGCTCTGGTTCGACCGGCCGCTCAACCCCTGCGTCAAACTGATCTGTCCCGAACGGGGCGGCGACTATTTCGACGCGATTTTCCTGAGCAACCTGGCCCTCAAATCGCGGAAGTTCTACGCCGAAGGCGGCGCGAAGAATGTCGCCCGCCGCGACGGCATGGGCACTACGGTGCTGTCGGCCGCCACGACCATCGGCGAGATTCCGGACTACTATTTCCAGGCTGTCGGCAGCGGCACGGGCGCCATCGCAGCATGGGAGGCCAACATGCGCCTGAACGAGGACGGCCGCTTCGGCAACAAGACGATGAAACTCGTCGTCTCGCAGAACGCCCCCTTCGTCCCGATGTTCGACGCATGGCGGGTCGATTCGCGCGAGATGTTGCCCTACGAAGCCGCCAAGGCCCGTCGGGACGCCGAAATCATCGACGCCAAAGTACTCTCGAACCGCAAACCTCCCTATTCGCTGGCAGGCGGTTTGTACGACGCGCTCAAAGCCACCGGCGGCGACATCATGGTAGCGACGAACGCACAGGCACGCAAGGCCCGCGCCCTGTTCGAGGAGACCGAGGGAATCGATATCTACTCTGCGGCGGGAATCGCCACGGCGTCGCTCGTCAAGTCCGTGGCCGACGGGCGGATCGACCCCGAGAAGATCGTCATGCTCAACATTACGGGCGGCGGCGAACACCGCTGCCAGCAGGATAAGGAACTCTGGTATCTCGAACCGAGCCTCGTCTTCCCGCTCACGCCCGATCCGGAGGAGGTCGTAGCGAAGACCGAAGCCCTGTTCGACTAAAACTCAATTAGACTATGGCGGAACAATCGAACCCGACAACATCCCGTCGCCGTCACCACCGGCGGCACCGCAGGAACAGCCGCAAACGGAAGCTCCGCAACGGCGTCCTGATCGCCACGATCGCCGTGGGTATGCTGACCGTCCTGGGGCTGAAACTCATCGGACGGGGAAAAGGACATCAGGCGGAGATCGTCCAGCGCAGCTATCCCGTGCGGGTAATCAGCGTGGTGGACGGCGATACGTTCCTCGGTCTGGACGACGGAGGCGATACGCTGACCTACAACGTGTACAGCATCGAGGCTCCCGAAATCGAACAGCCGCAGGGGTACGAGGCGCGCAAATACCTCTACAACATGATCCTGCAACGCCGCGTCGAGGTGACGCCCAAGGGCGGACGCACCCCGCAGGGTGTGCGGGTGATCGCCACCACGCGCGACAACGACGACGTGGCCGATCTGATGCTGCGTTCGGGATTTGCGTGGTATCGCAACGATACGGTCAATGAACTGCGCTACATCCGCTCCGAGCGATTCGCACAGGAGGAGGGCGTCGGCATCTGGGCTTCGCCCGACCACGTCGCGCCGTGGGAGTGGCGCAAACGACACGTCGAAAAGTAACCGACAAAACATAGGCTTCTCCTTTGGACAGGGCCTATGTTCGTTTTTATTCATTAACCATCTAAAAAACTTCATCAAGATGAAGAAACATTCAACCGCGAAGCCGATCCCGTGCTTCAAGCGTTGGAGCCGTACGAACTATGCCGTGTTCGCCAGCCTCCACCGCCAAGTGACGATCGGGGTGCTTGCGGTCGGGATGTCCATTCTCTTGCTGACGACTGAAACGGCTGCGGCTCAACAGGCCGACACCTCGGGCGTATCCCGCGTGATGCGAATCGAGCCGGTCGGCGTGACGGGGACACGACTGAGTCCCTCCCGCAGCATTCAGTCGCAAACGCCCGTTTTCGATCGGGGTACAGAGGCTGCCGCGCCGTTCCAGACGCTGGAAGACGCCCTTCGCCTCAGCCCTTCGATCGACATTCGCGAGCGTAGCGGCAAGGGCGTGCAGGCAGACATCTCGATCCGCGGAGGATCGCCCGATCAAACCATGATGCTGCTCAACGGCATCAATTTCACCGATGCCCGCACCGGACACCAGACCCATTCGCTGCCGATCGACATGGATTGCGTGTCGGGTATCGAACTCATCGAGGGAATTCCGGGAGTGGGTGCCTATGCCGGCGCAGTCAACGTCCGGACCGTTCCTTTGTATCGCAACTATCTTCGGCTCAAAGCCGAAGGCGGGCAACACGGGTATGGCTATACCAATCTGTCCGGAGCTCTTACACGCGACCGTCTCGTGCTCTTCGCCGCCGGATCGCTGCGTCGCAGCGACGGATATATCCACAATACCGACTTCCGCAACGTGAACGGGTACCTCCGTATGACATACGATTCGCCGAAAGCCGGATTCTTCGACTTTCAGACTGGCGGACAGGGCCGGCGCTTCGGGTCCAACGGATTCTATGCCGCCTACAATCCGGATCAGTTCGAACAGACCGCCACGGCGCTCGGTTCGTTGCGATGGATCAAGGAGTGGGGGCTTTTCCGAATCTGCGCCGATGCAAGTTACCGCAAGAATTTCGACCGTTATGAATGGACACGCGGTACACCGACCAATTACCACAACACCGACAACGTCGGAGCGGAGCTTTGGGGCGACTTGCAGTGGCGGGGAGGCTCCACTTCGCTGGGTGGCGACTACATCTATCACCACATTTTCAGCTCCAATCTGGGCGAACCGATGGCCGCTCCGCGCGGCCGCTACAAGTGCGAAGCCGAACGCCACGTGGGCAATCTGTGGCTGCGCCATTCCATGAGATGGCGCCGTTTCGCTATCGCCGCTTCGGCCGGTGCAAGCTTTACGCCCTACGGAACGTCGGTCTCTTGGGCCGTATCGGGACGCTACGGCAACGGCGGCTGGCAAGCGGGAGCCGGGGGCCCCCAAGCGTTGCTCCGAGGCAAGCGGAAGCCGGAGCCGCACAGTCGATGCGGTTACCGACGTTCACCGACCTCTACTATACGTCGGAAGCGCAGGTCAACAATCCGAATCTCAAACCCGAACGAGCTGTCACCTACCATATCGGAGGAGGTTACGCCATCGAAAAATGGCATGCCTCCGTACAGTTCTTCTACCGCGACGGTCGCAATGTAATCGACTGGGTGTGGCGCGACGAACTGACGATCGGCGACCGGACCCTATATGACAAATGGCACTCGGAGCAAGAGTCGCATCTGGGTACATTCGGCATCGAGGCATCGGGCGGATATCGTTCCGACGAAGGAGCAGTGCGTCGCGCGACAGTCTCTTACGGGTATCTGACCACATCGCGTCTGAGCGACGTGAGGACGTCGAGCATTCTCGACTACATGCGCCACAAATTGTCGTTCGCCGCGGAGATTCGTTTCCTGCGTCGCTTCTCTCTGGCCGTGACCGGAACCCTCTTCGATCGTTACGGCTTTTACAACCGTTACCTGCGCGACGCCGACGGGAAATTGCTGACCGACGACAAAGGGCGAATGCAGACCGAAGAGGTCGATTTCAGTCCTTATTTTCTTCTCGACGGACACCTGCGATGGGAGAAAGGGATCGTCGCTCTACACGTCGATCTAGCCAACATCACCGACACCGATTACTGCGATTTCGGCGGGCTTCGTCGTCCGAATTTCTGGATTACGGGCGGCATTACCCTTACAATTCGCTGCGTCGGCGTCGAAACAAGACAGGAGGCTGCCTTTCGAGGCAGCCTCCTGTCTTGCACGACTGTCAGATACCGGCGATCTTCTTGATCTCGTTCAGCTTGTTGAGCGCTTCGAGCGGCGTAAGGGAATCGATGTCCAGTCCCTTGATCTGATCGCGGATCTGCACCAGCACCGGATCGTCGAGCTGGAACATCGACAACTGCATCGACGCCCCCTTGTCGGCCTCTTCGACCGCATCCTTGACCGACGCCTGCTTGCGCCCTCGGAGTTTGGGGCTTTTGCTCGGCACGATCTCGTCTGTGCCGTAGACCTTCACCAGGTTTTTGAGAATCTCGTCGGCGCGCGACACGACCGACGCCGGCATGCCGGCCATTTTGGCGACATGAATACCGAACGAATGTTCCGTGCCGCCGCGTTCGAGCTTGCGCAGGAAGACGATCGTGTTGTTCATCTCCTTGACCGTGACGTGGTAGTTCTTCACGCGCGGGTACATCTTTTCCATCTCGTTCAGCTCGTGATAGTGGGTCGCGAAGAGCGTCCGCGCATGGGCCGTGGGGTGGTTGTGCAGGTATTCGACCATCGCCCAGGCGATCGAAATGCCGTCGTAGGTACTCGTGCCCCGGCCGATCTCGTCCAGCAGCACGATGCTGCGGTCGGAGATGTTGTTCAGGATGCTGGCCGATTCGAGCATTTCGACCATGAAGGTCGACTCGCCCTGCGAAATATTGTCCGACGCGCCGACACGGGTGAAAATCTTGTCCACCACGCCGATGTGCGCCCGGCGTGCCGGAACGAACGAGCCCATTTGCGCCATAAGGATGATGAGCGCCGTCTGCCGCAGCAGAGCCGACTTACCCGACATGTTGGGACCGGTAATCATCACGATCTGCTGCTCCTCGTCGTCGAGCCGGATGTCGTTGGGGATATATTTCTCGCCCACGGGCATCAGCGTCTCGATGACCGGATGACGCCCCTGTTCGATGTCGATGCGCGCCCCGTCGTCCAGTTCGGGGCGCACGTAGTTGCGCTCGCGCGCGATGCGGGCGAACGACAGGAAACAGTCGACGCGCGCCACGGCGTGTGCATCGCGCAACAGTTGGGACAGCGACTGCGAAACGAAGGCGATCAGCGCATTGTAAATCTCCTGTTCGAGCGTCAGGATGCGGTCTTCGGCGCCGAGAATCTTCTCTTCGTACTCCTTCAATTCCTCGGTGATGTAACGCTCGGCGTTGGAAAGCGTCTGCTTGCGGATCCACGTATCGGGTACCTTCTCCTTGTGGGCGTTGCGCACCTCGATGAAGTATCCGAAGATATTGTTGTAGCCGATTTTGAGCGACGGGATACCCGTCAGTTCGCTCTCGCGCTGCTGGATCTGCTGCAATACGTCCTTGCCGTGCAGAGCGATGCGGCGCAGGTCGTCGAGCTCGGGATTGACCCCGTCGGCGATTACGCCGCCCTTCTGAATCTGGTTGTTCGCCGGATCGGGATAGATCTCCCGTTCGAGTTTCAGGCGCATCTGCGCCAGCACGTCGATCTCGGGGAGCCGGTGGAGATTCCCGTCGTCCGTCGATTCGAGGATCGCTTTGAGCAGTTCGATCGCAGCGAGCGAATTTTTCAGTTGCACCAGTTCGCGCGGCGTCACGCGCGCGGCGGCGATACGCGAAGCGATGCGTTCCAGGTCGCCGATCAGCGAGACCTGCTCGCCGACGGCTTCCGCCAGATCGCTGTCCTCCACGAAGCGCTGTACCACGTCCAGCCGCCGGTTGATGCGCCCGATGTCGCGGATCGGCATGGCTATCCAGCGTTTGAGCAGACGGCCGCCCATCGGCGTGAGCGTGCGATCCATCACGTTTGCGAAGCTGCTCCTGTCGCGCGAACCGTTGGTAGTGAAGAGTTCCAGGTTGCGGATGGTGAACTTGTCGATCCAGACGTAGTCGTCCTGGTCGATCCGCGAGATCGATGCAATGTGGCCGATCTCCTTGTGTTCGGTGAATTCCAGATAGTAGAGGATGGCGCCGGCGGCCGAAATGCCTGCCGAGATGTGGTCGATGCCGAACCCTTTGAGCGACTGCGTGCCGAACTGCTTGCAGAGCTTTTCGCGGTTCAGTTCCTCCGAAAAGACCCAATCGTCGAGCTTGTAGGTGTAGTAGTTCGTGCCGAAAGCCTGCCGGAACCGCTCGTCGAATCCCCGCTGGTAGATGATCTCTTTGGGCGAGAGATTCGACAGGAGTTTGTCGATGTAGTTGTCCGGTCCCTCGGCCACGTAGAATTCGCCGGTCGAAATGTCGAGAAAGGCCACGCCCGTGGTCTGCCGGCCGAAGTAAACCGAAGCCAGGTAGACGTTTTCCTTGTTGGCCAGAAGGTTGTCGCCCAGAACGACGCCCGGCGTAACCAGCTCGATGACGCCCCGCTTGACGAGTCCTTTCACCAGCTTGGGGTCTTCCAGCTGTTCGCAGATCGCCACGCGCTCCCCGGCCCGCACCAGCTTGGGCAGGTAGGTGTCGATGGCGTGGTAGGGGAATCCCGCCAGCTCGACGAAGGTCGCCGCCCCGTTGGCGCGGCGGGTGAGCGTGATGCCCAGAATCCCGCTGGCCTTGATCGCATCGTCGCCGAACGTCTCGTAGAAATCGCCCACGCGGAAGAGCAGGATCGCATCGGGGTGAACCGACTTGATCTGGTAGTACTGCTTCATCAGCGGAGTCTCTACATATTTCTTATCCGTACCTGCCATAATCATGCAATAAAATATACAATGTGTAGTGCGAAATAAGTCTTATTCAGACCAATTTCGGGATAGCAAAGATACGAATAAACGAGGGCAATGTCAAATTTATTTGAACATTGCCGAGCGAGAGTATCTTCGACGAAGTCAAAGATACGAAAAGTCGGGCGCAGAAGCAAATTATTTCCAATTTTGCTTGACCCGGACAGAGCATCCGAGGCGAAACCGAAGACAAAAAGTCAGATCATACCGACCGCAGCGAACATCTTCCGGTAGAACTCCGCCTTCCATTCCACGGACCGGGGATAAGCGCGCGACGACGACGGCATACGGAAGAGCTGCATCCGGCGGCCGGCGTATTCGAACGGTGCGGAACCGCCGACAGCAGGACGCTGGCACCTGAGTTGCCCCACCAATGTTTCGGTCGCCTTCTCGCCCGTCGTCACGACGGCCCGGCATTCGGGCAGGCGATCCAGCAGACCGCACACGTCGGTCGGTCGCACGACTTGCAGGAAGTTGTCCGAGGCGTTGTCCCGAAGGCGGACGACTTCGCTGGCCGTATCGTAGAGCGCCAACCCGACCGTCCGGCAAAAAGCCATGATGCGTTCGCGGTCGAAATGCTTGGGATCGGCCAGGAAATGGGCCTTGTCGCCGAAAAAGAGCAGCCCCATGATCCGCCACATGTCGTTTTGAAGATTGGGGTAGAAGAATTCCATCGACCAGCGCACGCGCTTGGGCGGAAAGCTGCCCAGCATCAGCACGCGCGCGCCGTCGGGCAGGAACGGGGCGAGAGGATGAACCTCCGAAGACGGGTTATTCATAGAATCGGGGATCGAAATTTACCAGATAGAGTTTTTCGGTGGCGCGCGTCAGCGCCGTGTAGAGCCAGCGCAGCATGTCGCGGGTCATCGGTTCGTCGCCGAACAGGCAGCGGTCGACGAAGACCGCCCGCCACTGTCCGCCCTGCGCCTTGTGGCAGGTCACGGCGTAGGCGAACTTCACCTGTACGGCGTTGAAATGCGGATTTTCGCGGATTTCCTTATAACGTTTGATCTTGCTTTTCGTCTCGATATAGTCCTTTTCGACTTCGTAGAAGAGGCGGTTGCTCTCCTCGCGCGTGAGCGACGGCGATTCGGACTTGATGGTATCCAACAGGATTTTGCAACCGATCTCCATGTCGCCGTAATCGGCGAACGAGAGCACGGCGTCGGCGAAATGAAATCCGTAGAAATCCTCGAAGCGACGCAGGCGGACAAGCCGGGCGATGTCGCCGTTGGCGATGAAGTTCATCGCCCCCTGGGCATCCGCCGCCGCATAGTGGTAGTTGTTTTTCACGACCATCAGCATGTCGCCGCTCTCGATCTCCTCTTCGGCACTGAGAATATAACGGCGAATCCCTTCGTTGTAACGGTTCGCCCGCTTGTTCGACCGGGTGATGACGATCACCTCGTCGCGGCCGTAACGGTCGAAGGCATCCTGCAACTTTTCCATGAAATCACCGCCCTCTACCGACTCGAAATCAGGGTAGTCCATTTCGAATTTCGGTATTTCGTAGATACGGTTTTCGAGCATGCAGCGCACCAGCGTAGCATTGAACAGAATACCCGACTGCATCTGCTGGCGCACCACCTCGTCCATCAGCCCGTAGACGACTTCGCCGTAGCGCGAAACCGTCGCCGGATCGAGCGCCGGACTGAAATCGCACCCGACGGGAGGCAGCTGCGCGCTGTCGCCGACCAGAATCAACCGGCAACCGCGTCCGCTGCGCACGTAACTCACCAGGTCTTCCAACAGCGATCCGCTGCCGAACAGTGCGCCGTCGCCCGTCGAATCGGAGAGCATCGAGGCTTCGTCCACGATGAAGACGGCACCTTGTTCCCTGTTGAAGTCGAGCGAGAATTTCGATTCGTAATCGGCGTTGGTGCGCTGGCGGTAGATGCGTTTGTGGATCGTAAGCGCCTGCTCCCCGCAGTAGCGGGCGAGCACTTTGGCCGCCCGTCCGGTCGGAGCGAGCAGCACGGGCTTTATTCTTAACTCTTTGAGCGCGGCAACTACCGCGGCGATCAACGTCGTCTTGCCCGTACCGGCAAAACCGTTCAGTACGAAAATCCGCGAAAAATCGTCGTCCGAGAGGTATTCCGATAAATTTTCTATGATTTTTTTTTGACTATTTGTTGCTTCGAAACAAATTTTGGCGTAAATTTGGGTCGCGATTGTCGTGTTAAACATTGCAGCGTTACCTTTTTAAACGGGATACAAACTTAAACAAATAATTGAAATGAAAAAAATCGTTCAACTGATTCTTGCCTTGGTGATCGTAGGTCTGGTATATGTCATCTACGATCAGATTTCGACACCCATCCGTTTTGAAAACGTGAAAAAAGCGAAGGAAGAGGCCGTTATCGAGCGCATCAAGGACATTCGTACCGCCGAACGTGCGTTCAAGTCCAAATACCAGCATTTTACGGGCGATTTCGATACGCTGATCAATTTCGTTCTCAACGATTCGATCGAGGGTCAGCGCCGTATCGTCGACGAGGACGACTCGGTGGCCATGGCACAGCTGAAAAAAGCCGGCAAGAAAAATATCGAAACCTTCACGGTAGCCGTTATCGACACGATCTTCGCACCGAAGAAGCTTTCGCCCGATCAGGTGAAGAATTTCCGCTACATACCGGGAACGAACAAGCAGGCCGAATTCACGATCGCAGCCGGCATGGTTACGACCGAGTCGAAGGTCGTCGTTCCGGTCGTCGAGGTCAAGGCCCCCTACGTGAAGTTCCTCGATACGGTTACGTTCCGTCAGGAAGTGATCAACCTCATCAAGGCTCCGGAGGTCGTCGCCTACGACAAGTATCCCGGAATCAAGTTCGGTTCGATGGAGGGTGCGAACAATGAAGCAGGCAACTGGGAGTAATTCCGCGACTCCTTCGAAAGAGATGTCCATCCGGCTTCGGTCGGGTGGACATTCTTTTCCGAAAGAGCTGCCGGCAGAGTATGCAGCTGCCGACCGCGTCGTATGTTCGGTACTGACGCACAAAACGCTGTTGGTACCGGCCGAGGTCTTCGAACGGGAATCGGCTCCGAACTACCTTGCGCTGGCGGGGCTCGGCTGTGCGGAGACGGAGTGTGCGGTATACAGCGATCCGCAACGGCAGCAGATCGCCGTAATGGCCGTCGACAAGGAGTGCCGCCGTCAATTGGCCGAGACGGCGGGCGATCGGGTGACCTTTACCTCTCCGCTGCTGTTTCAGCCGAAATTTGCGGGACAGGGCGCATGGCTGATCCATACCGACGGGCTGCTCTACATAAAGATTTACGACAACGTGCTGCGGCTGGCCGAAGTGGTGCGGGCGCAGGGGACGGCCGACGTCCTCTATTACCTCGGCCGGCTCGACCGGACGTTTCCGCTCAAAACCTATCCGCTCTGCCTGTCGGGAAGCGACACGCTGGCCCGCCAGTTGCGGAAGTATTTCAGGGATGTACGATGCGAATAATCAGCGGCAGATACAAGGGCAGGGCGATCAACCCTCCGAAGAATTTGCGGGCGCGTCCCACGACGGACTTCGCCAAGGAGAACCTTTTCAACGTCCTGACCAATCTGGTCGATTTCGAACAGTGCGACGTACTCGACCTCTTCTCTGGCACGGGATCGATCAGCTACGAATTCGCTTCGCGCGGCGCTCGCAGCGTCACGGCGGTCGAAATCAACGCCGTGCACTACAACTTCATCCGGCAGACGGCGCTGGAGCTGGGATGCGAAACGATCTATCCGGTCAAGGCCAACGCCTTTCTCTACCTGAAAAGCTGCCCGAAACAGTTCGACATCGTCTTCTCCGACGCCCCGTACGATTTGGAAGGCAGCGGGGAAATCGTCCGGCTGGTGCTGGACAACGGGTTGTTGCGCGAAGGCGGTCTGCTGATCTTCGAACACTCCCGTAACATGGATTTTTCGGATCGAGACGCTTTCTGGCAATTAAGAAGTTACGGCAGCGTGCAATTTTCTTTCTTCAAAAAATAAAGGGAAGTATTGTATTTTCGAAAATTTGTACTACCTTTGCATTCGCAATCAGCAAAAGGTGTGTTAGTTCAGCTGGTTAGAATACGTGCCTGTCACGCACGGGGTCAGGGGTTCGAGTCCCCTACACACCGCAAATTCAGCATGTTTCCGTTTACCGGCGAGAGTTTGTCGGACAGGGAAGGCGAAGAGTGAAAACGAACGTTCGGTGCGTTAGTTCAGCTGGTTAGAATACGTGCCTGTCACGCACGGGGTCAGGGGTTCGAGTCCCCTACGCACCGCCAAAAAGATTGACAATCAATCTTTTTCCATTTCGAGATCCGATTTGCATATGTAAATCGGATCTTTTCTTTTTATCCGGTCCCCCCTATATGTCAATCATTCCCGTCGAATCGATTTTGAATAAAAGTTCGAAAACTGCCAAGCAAATGCTACATTGAAATTATATTTTATCAATTTTTATTTGCTAAAATAAATTATTCCGACTAATTTTATATTGTCCTAATTGCCAAACCGAAGATTTATGCCGAGTCCTTGCACGCAAGCGCTACTGTCGTACGAACGAACAGGTCCGAGCCGATATTCTATCGGCCATAGGGCGTATTCTCCGGGAGGGGGGGGTACGTGCAGCGTTCGAAAACGCCCTCGTCAGTACGGCCGACTTACTCTACGACAATTCCGGAATGCAGCCCTGCTGATCTGGGAGATCACCGACGTGACCACCACGACACGCCGTGCCTCCGCCAACCGCGAGACGCGCTCCCGTGAGATCTGCGAAACATACAGCCGGAAGTTTGCAGAAGCGGCAACCCTTTCCGGCAGATTGTTTCGTTGCTGATTGCAGGCATCTACTATCTCGTTCTGTATCGCCGCACGTCGACCTTCGGCGAAGAGGACTACGATACGCCGGAGGGGTGCACCTGGTTGCGCAAGGTGCTGCTCGATATGCTCTACGAGCGACTGGAGCGTCGCTCACGGATCGCCGAAGTCTCCTGCCGCCTTCGGGAGCACGGCGTGGCCGAAGCGGTGGTCGACGAATGTCTGAAAGACTTATTTTAAACAAGAATATAGATGAAACGGATTTTACTCGCAATCTGCGGCATGGCGGCTACCTCCGTCCTGCACGCCCAGATCATGCCCGACTCCACGGTACAGATATGCGCCTACTGGACACCGGGTGACAAGTACGCATACAATGCGACAGAAGAGAAACTCAAAATCGACGAAAAGGGCGACACGATGCTCGTATATCGCCGCAGCGAACGCCGCACCTTCGAGGTGCTTGCCCAGACCCAAGAGCGCTACCAGCTTCGGCTCTCGTACAGCGACTACAAGTCCACGGACGAGCAGGAGCAGCTTATACATGATGTGATCGCAGCTGTCACGGGAGCCGAGATCGTGGAGTTCACGACCAGCGAAACGGGTGTACTGCTCGGTCTCACGAATCTGGATGCACTGGTCGAACAAGCGAAAGCCGCGGTCGACCCGATCGTTGAGGCTACATGGAAGAACATGGCCCCGGAAGAGCGCAGGCTGTTATCGAAAAAGGACTTCCGGAAATACTTGGCCCACACCCTCGGCGATCCGTCGGTCTTGATCAACGCTGCCAACGACGATCTGGGCCGCATGTTCTTTTTCCACGGCGCACGACTCGATACGACGCGGGTCTATGAAATGGACGAAATGTTTGCCTCGATACTCGGAGGGACGGACTCCTTGCAGGGAAAGACGACATTCTGGATCAGTAGTAGCCTTACCGACTCATACAGCGCAGTGTGCTGTACCTACACTGAAGTGGAGGATGCGAAGAAGGCTGTCTCCTCGGCAGTGAGAGAGGCGATGCAGACAGTGAGCGGCAAAAAGAAACTGTCACAGCAGTTGCGCGACTCCATTTCGGCAGGTATGGACGATCTGCGGATGCGAATGCAACAATATTCGTCGGAGGAGGTACATCTGGACTCAGGCTGGCCCCTGTACCTCTACTTTGAGCGGACGCTCAGCATCGATACGGAGAGCGACAAGACTGTCTCGACGATTATCCGGCGCAAGCTCGACATTATTCTCGACGAAGAAGACGAAAGTAGCAACGAATAAATCGAGGCGCTTATCATATTCCTAACGCGGATTTCGATTCCGAAAGAGCGGCCGACAAGAGAGGCGCGACGACCTCGGTTTACGCAGTCTGAATTGAAGTCAACGGAGAAGAGCATCGGCTCTTCTCCGTTGACTTTTCACTATTCCGGTGCAAGATCCTGCGCTCACATCCAGTCATACCATTACTTTAAATAAGATGAACAAAATGTATCGAACACATTTAGTTGACCACATCTTTGCCCTGATAATCCGAGAAACGCTGCGAGAGATACTCCGCTTCCCGCTGGCGGCGAAGCTCCCGGTGGAACTCTTCGAGCGCCTCGTTATAACGCCGCGTATGTTCGGCCACGGAGAATTTGAGGATACGGATATAGGAATCGAAAAACCCGGCGAATTCGCTTTTCCGGCATTGCAGACATTCGATCGAGAAGAGAACGGCTTCGGGGCGCAGCAGAATTTTGACCATCCGTGTCGAACTCATCACCTCCTGCGCCATACGTGTCATCAACTCGTCGTTCAGCTCCGAACGTTTGCGTCCGAACCCGATATGCAATTCGAAATAGTGCTCTTTGATATGAAGTACATACTTCATGTTGTCGAGCAGAAACAACACGTCGCCGTCGGCATCCTCCTCGGGATCGAGGCCGCGCGCTTTCAGAAACGACAGCACCCAGCGGCGGGAAAGGAGTTGCCGCTTCCGGTATTCGCGGTATCCCGACGCGGTGCCGACACCGATCAGAAGCACGAC
>OAVO01000985.1_pt1 | contig 14294 bp, 9 predicted proteins | sample 1501411 | NCBI WGS metagenome assembly OAVO01 (sample SAMEA2580081, study PRJEB22360) | human gut metagenome | biome: human gut; feature: human-associated habitat; material: faeces | place: Denmark | collected 2008/2010 | reverse complement strand
GGAGTAGTGGCTACTCCGAAAGATGTCACGATCGGATATTTGCCGCAGGTGATGATTCTCGCCGATAACCGGACGGTGATGGGAGAGGCAGAACTGGCATTCGAACATATTTTTGAACTTCAGGCGAGACTGGAGCGGATGAACCGGGAACTGGCAGAACGGACAGACTATGAATCGGAAGAATATCACCAGTTAATAGACCGTTTTACGCATGAGAATGATCGCTTCCTGATGATGGGCGGTACAAACTATCAGGCGGAAATAGAACGGACGCTTCTAGGATTGGGCTTCAGCCGTGAGGACTTCGAACGCCCTACTTCGGAATTTTCCGGTGGTTGGCGTATGCGTATCGAACTTGCGAAGTTGCTGCTTCGCCGTCCGGACGTACTTCTGCTCGATGAGCCGACCAATCATCTTGATATTGAAAGTATTCAGTGGTTGGAGAACTTTCTGGCGACCCGTGCCAATGCCGTTGTACTGGTCAGTCACGACCGTGCCTTTCTTAATAATGTAACTACCCGTACGATTGAGATTACTTGCGGGCAGATTTATGACTATAAGGTGAAGTATGATGAGTTTGTCGTTCTCCGCAAGGAACGTCGCGAACAACAACTCCGTGCTTACGAAAATCAACAAAAACAAATACAGGATACGGAAGACTTTATCGAACGCTTCCGTTATAAAGCAACGAAGGCAGTACAAGTACAAAGCCGTATCAAGCAATTGGAAAAGATTGACCGTATCGAAGTGGATGAGGAAGATAATTCGGCATTACGTTTGAAATTTCCTCCTGCCAGCCGCAGCGGTAATTATCCGGTGATTTGTGAGGATGTACGCAAAGCGTATGGAGACCATGTCGTTTTCCACGACGTCAATCTGACTATCAATCGGGGAGAGAAGGTCGCTTTTGTCGGCAAGAACGGTGAAGGTAAGTCTACCTTGGTAAAATGTATCATGGGTGAGATTGACTTCGACGGTAAGTTGACAATCGGGCATAATGTGCAAATCGGATATTTTGCCCAGAATCAGGCACAAATGTTGGACGAAAATCTGACGGTATTTGATACGATTGACCGTGTGGCAATGGGGGATATACGTTTGAAAATACGGGATATATTGGGAGCCTTCATGTTTGGCGGTGAAGCCTCGGATAAGAAAGTGAAAGTACTTTCCGGTGGAGAACGTACCCGTCTGGCGATGATTAAGCTTTTGCTTGAGCCTGTAAACTTCCTGATTCTCGATGAACCGACCAACCATTTGGATATGCGCTCGAAGGATGTGTTGAAAGAGGCGATCCGTGAGTTTGACGGTACTGTGATACTTGTCAGTCACGACCGTGATTTTCTGGACGGACTTGCGACTAAAGTATATGAGTTTGGTGGCGGGCATGTAAAAGAACATCTCAGCGGTATCTATGAGTTCCTTCAAAAGAAAAAGATAGAGAACCTGAATGAACTTCAGAAAGGAGCATCTTTATCTTCTTCGCCTACGGCTTCTGCCAAGGGAAGTGAGCAAGAGCCGGTACAACCTTCGGAGAATAAACTCTCTTATGAGGCACAGAAGGAGTTGAATAAAAAACTGAAGAAACTCGAACGCCAAGTGGCTGATTGTGAGGCTTCGATAGAAGAGACGGAAGCGGCAATATCTATTGTTGAAGCACAAATGGCAACTCCCGAAGGAGCCTCTGATATGCAACTCTATGAGCGGCATCAGAAATTGAAACAGCAGTTGGATGCTATCGTAGAAGAATGGGAACGTGTCTCGTTGGAGCTGGAAGACGCGAAAAAATGATAAATTATTATGTATGCAATATGAAAGTAACTAAGTATTTACCAATTCTTGCCGTATGCCTTATGACAACAGGATGTAACAGTAAGAAAGAGGCCGTGCTGACGTCCGGTATCGACCTTGCTAATCTGGATACCACGGCTATGCCGGGTACAAGTTTTTATCAATATGCCTGTGGAGGTTGGGTGAAAGATCATCCGCTGACAGACGAGTATTCACGTTTCGGTACATTCGATATGTTGCGCGAAAACAGTCGTGAACAACTGAAAGCATTGATTGCCGAATTGGCAGCGAAGAAAGATAATGCACCGGGTAGTGCTGCGCAGAAAGTAGGCGATCTTTATAATATCGCAATGGATAGCGTGAAGCTGAACCAGGAAGGTGTAGCTCCGATCAAAGCAGAACTGGCAGCCATTGACGCTCTCAAGGATAAAGGAGAAATCTATGCATATATCGCTGAGAGCCAGAAGAAAGGCATCCGTCCTTACTTCACCATGTTCGTAAGTGCAGATGATATGAACAGTTCCATGAATATCGTACAGACCTATCAAGGTGGTATCGGAATGGGACAGCGTGACTATTATCTGGAGAATGACGAGCAGACTAAAAATATCCGTAATAAATATCAGGAACATATCGCCAAAATGTTCCAGTTGGCAGGTTATGATGAGGCTACTGCACAGAAAGCGGTGAAAGCAGTGATGAACATCGAAACTCGCTTGGCGAAAGCGGCTCGTTCACAAGTGGAATTGCGTGATCCTCATGCTAATTATAACAAGATGGATAGGGCGACGCTGAAAAAGAACTTCCCGACTTTTGACTGGGATACTTATTTCACCGTTTCCGGTTTGAAAGATTTGGAAGAAGTGAACGTAGGTCAGCCTGCTGCCATGAAGGAAGTAGCCGATGTGATAAACACCGTATCACTGGACGATCAGAAACTGTATCTTCAATGGGGATTGATAGATGCTGCCGCTTCTTATCTAAGCGATGATTTTGAAGCACAGAACTTCGATTTCTACAGCAGAACAATGTCTGGAAAGAAAGAAATGCAACCTCGCTGGAAACGTTCCGTGAGCACCGTAGATGGCGTTCTTGGCGAAGTGGTAGGACAGATGTATGTAGAGAAGTACTTCCCGGCTGCTGCCAAAGAACGTATGGTTACACTGGTGAAGAACCTGCAAACTTCTTTGGGAGAACGTATCAAAGGTTTGGAATGGATGAGTGAACCGACCAAGGAAAAAGCGTTGGAGAAACTGGCAACCTTCCATGTAAAAATAGGTTATCCTGATAAATGGAAAGATTACTCCGCACTGGAGATCAAAGATGATTCTTACTGGGCAAATATCGAGCGTGCCAACGAATGGGATTACAACGAAATGATTGCCAAAGCCGGCAAACCGGTAGACAAGGATGAATGGTTGATGACTCCTCAAACAGTGAACGCTTATTATAACCCGACTACCAATGAAATCTGCTTCCCGGCAGCTATCCTGCAACCTCCGTTCTTCGATATGAATGCGGACGATGCTATGAACTACGGTGCAATCGGCGTGGTAATCGGCCATGAGATGACTCATGGATTTGACGATCAGGGACGTCAATATGACAAAGACGGAAACCTGAAAGACTGGTGGACAGAAGAAGATGCTAAAAAGTTCGAAGAACGGGCACGGGTGATGGTTAACTTCTTTGACAGCATCGAAGTAGCTCCGGGCGTACACGCAAACGGTAGCCTGACACTTGGAGAGAACATTGCCGACCACGGAGGTTTGCAAGTTTCTTTCCAGGCATTCAAGAATGCAACAGAAGCCGCACCGCTGGAAATTGTTGACGGATTTACTCCGGAACAACGTTTCTTCCTGGCTTACGCTAATGTGTGGGCAGGAAATATCCGTCCGGAAGAAATTCTCCGATTAACCAAACTTGATCCTCACTCATTAGGCAAATGGCGTGTGGACGGTGCTCTTCCTCATATCCAGAATTGGTATGAAGCATTCAAAATCACCGAACAGGATTCGATGTTCGTACCTAAAGAAAAACGAGTATCTATTTGGTAATAGTTTTTGAATAGAGAACATATATGCGAAGAGGCGTTGATTTTCCGTTGAGGAGAGTCAACGCTTTTTTTTATTAATTCACACCTTATTTATTACGTACGATAAACAATATTTCGTAACTTTGCGCATCAAATACTTAATAAGCAATTCAATGTCAGAGTCTAAAAGAATAAAAACTGCATTGGTATCTGTATACCATAAAGAAGGTTTGGATGAAATTATTACCAAACTTCATGAAGAGGGAGTAGAGTTTTTGTCGACAGGCGGAACTCGTCAGTTTATTGAATCATTGGGATATCCTTGTAAGGCAGTGGAAGATTTGACCACTTATCCTTCTATTCTCGGTGGTAGAGTAAAGACATTACATCCGAAAATTTTCGGAGGTATTCTTTGTCGTCGCGGTCTGGAACAGGATATGCAACAGATTGAGAAATATGAAATTCCCGAGATAGATCTGGTTATTGTTGATTTGTATCCGTTCGAAGCTACTGTAGCTTCCGGTGCATCTGAAGCAGACATTATTGAAAAAATCGATATAGGCGGAATCTCACTGATTCGTGCCGCAGCCAAGAACTATAACGATGTAATCATCGTAGCTTCTCAAGCTCAATACAAACCATTATTGGATATGTTGATGGAGCACGGCGCTACTTCTTCACTCGAAGAACGTCGCTGGATGGCTAAAGAAGCATTTGCCGTTTCTTCTCACTACGATTCGGCTATTTTCAACTATTTCGATGCCGGCGAAGGTTCTGCTTTCCGTTGCTCTGTTAATAGCCAGAAGCAACTTCGTTACGGTGAGAACCCACATCAGAAAGGTTATTTCTACGGAAATCTGGAAGCAATGTTCGACCAGATTCACGGAAAAGAAATCTCTTATAACAATCTTCTCGACATCAACGCAGCCGTTGACCTGATCGACGAATTCGATGACCTCACTTTCGCTATCCTGAAACACAACAACGCTTGCGGATTAGCTTCCCGTGCTACAGTTTTGGAAGCTTGGAAAGACGCATTGGCCGGTGATCCGGTTTCTGCTTTCGGAGGTGTATTGATTACGAATGGTGTCATCGACAAAGAAGCTGCAGAAGAAATCAACAAGATTTTCTTCGAAGTGATTATCGCGCCGGATTATGATGTGGATGCACTCGAAATCCTGGGACAGAAAAAGAACCGCATCATTCTTGTACGTAAGGAGGCCAAACTGCCGAAGAAGCAGTTCCGTGCTTTGTTGAACGGCGTATTGGTGCAGGATAAAGATACTAATATTGAAACGGTAGCCGACTTGAAAACAGTGACCGACAAGGCTCCTACTCCGGAAGAAGTAGAGGATATGCTGTTTGCTAACAAGATTGTCAAGAATAGTAAATCAAACGCTATTGTACTGGCGAAGGGTAAACAACTGTTAGCAAGCGGTGTGGGACAGACTTCACGTGTGGATGCATTGAAGCAAGCGATTGAAAAAGCTAAATCATTCGGTTTCGACCTGAATGGTGCAGTAATGGCTTCGGATGCTTTCTTCCCGTTCCCTGACTGTGTGGAAATTGCCGATAAAGAAGGAATTACAGCTGTAATTCAGCCGGGTGGTTCAGTGAAAGATGATTTGTCTTTTGCTTACTGCAATGAACATGGCATGGCAATGGTGACTACCGGTATCCGTCATTTTAAACATTAAAAACAAGAATCAAGAATGGGATTATTCTCTTTTACACAAGAAATAGCAATGGACTTGGGTACAGCCAATACCATTATCATCACGAACGGGAAAATCGTGGTGGATGAGCCTTCGGTTGTAGCCTTGGACCGCCGTACGGATAAGATGATCGCCGTAGGAGAAAAGGCGAAGTTGATGCATGAAAAGACCCACGAAAATATACGTACAATTCGTCCGTTGAGAGACGGGGTAATCGCTGACTTCTATGCTTGCGAGCAGATGATGCGTGGTCTGATTAAGCAGGTAAACACCCGCAATCATCTTTTCTCACCCTCTCTCCGTATGGTGATCGGCGTACCGTCGGGAAGTACGGAAGTTGAACTCCGTGCTGTTCGCGACTCTGCCGAGCATGCTGGCGGACGTGATGTCTATCTGATTTTCGAACCGATGGCTGCAGCTATCGGTATCGGTATTGACGTGGAAGCTCCGGAAGGAAACATGATTGTTGATATAGGTGGTGGCTCTACGGAGATTGCCGTTATCTCTTTGGGAGGTATCGTTTCCAACAACTCTATCCGTATTGCCGGTGATGACTTGACTGCGGATATTCAAGAATATATGAGCCGTCAGCATAATGTGAAGGTCAGCGAGCGTATGGCGGAACGTATCAAAATTAATGTAGGTGCGGCTTTGACCGAACTGGGTGAAGACGCTCCGGAAGATTATATCGTTCACGGTCCGAACCGTATTACTGCCCTTCCTATGGAAGTGCCGGTATGTTATCAGGAAGTGGCTCACTGTCTGGAGAAATCGATTTCCAAGATTGAAACGGCTATCTTGAGTGCATTGGAGAATACTCCTCCCGAACTTTATGCGGATATCGTTCATAATGGTATCTATCTGGCCGGTGGTGGTGCGTTACTCCGTGGTTTGGATAAGCGACTGACTGATAAGATAAATATCCCGTTCCATATTGCGGAAGATCCTTTACACGCTGTTGCCAAGGGGACAGGGGTAGCATTAAAGAATGTAGATCGTTTCTCTTTCCTAATGAGATAAAATCACGGACTCTGATTCATGCGGAATTTAATAAACTTCCTTTTGAAATACAATTACTGGTTCCTCTTTGTCATATTGGAGGTAGCCAGTTTTGTTTTGTTATTTCGGTTCAACAATTACCAGCAGAGTGCTTATTTCACTTCTGCCAATACAGTTGTGGGGGCGGTTTATGAAGTTTCGGGAGGTATATCTTCCTATTTCCACCTGAAATCGGTCAATGAAGACCTGCTGGACCGGAATATGTTATTGGAAGAGCAGATCAATAATTTGGAAAAAGCGTTGAAAGAACGTCAACTCGATTCTATCGCGGTGAACAGTATCCGGAAGATGCCTCAGAAAGATTATCAGCTGTTTAAGGCACGTGTGATTAAGAATAGCCTGAACCTGGCCGATAATTATATAACGCTTGATAAAGGTTCTTCTTCCGGCATTCATTCCGAAATGGGCGTGGTAGACGGAAACGGGATTGTGGGAATTGTTTACGAAACATCTCCTTCCTATTCGGTGGTGATTTCTGTACTGAATAGCAAATCAAACATCAGTTGCAAGATTGTAGGAAGCGATTATTTTGGTTATCTGAAGTGGGAACACGGAGATTCGCGATACGCTTATCTGAAAGATTTGCCTCGTCATGCCGAGTTTAATCTGGGAGATACCGTAGTGACAAGCGGTTTCTCGACTGTATTTCCCGAAGGAATTATGGTGGGGACGGTGGATGATATGTCCGACTCTCATGATGGATTATCCTATCTGCTGAAGATCAAGTTGGCTACCGATTTCGGCAAGCTTAGTGATGTGCGGGTGATAGCGCGGAACGGTCAGCAGGAGCAGAAAGAACTCGAAAACAAGACAACGAAACAATGATTATTACCTATATACATAGAATCGGTTGGTTTATCGGGTTGGTGCTTCTTCAGGTGCTAATTCTGAATAATGTGCATATAGCCGGATATGCTACGCCTTTTCTCTATATTTATTTTATTTTGAAGTTCAATTCCGGCACTTCCCGGAATGAACTGATGTTGTGGGCCTTCTTTTTCGGGCTTACCATTGACGTGTTTTCCGATACTCCGGGAATGAATGCAGCAGCAACCGTGTTGCTTGCTTTTCTTCGTCCTTCTTTATTGCGTTTGTTCACTCCCCGCGATAATCAGGACAATCTCGTACCTTCTTTCAAGAGTATGGGAATCACTCCTTTTCTGAAATATACTACTGCAAGTGTTTTTATACATAGTCTGGCTTTACTCTCTATTGAGTTCTTCTCGTTTTCCGGTATTTGGCTGTTGCTGCTGCGGGTGGCATTGTGTACCGTTCTGACTGTAACTTGTATTGTAGCTGTGGAAGGCATAAGGAGATAGCGATGGCAAAAGATTATAGACTGGAGAAACGGAAATTTGTTATCGGGGGAATTGCACTGTCTATTGTGCTGATTTATCTGATCCGTCTTTTTGTATTGCAGATTACTACCGATGATTATAAGAAGAACGCCGATAGCAATGCGTTCCTGAATAAAATTCAATATCCTTCGCGCGGAGCTATCTATGACCGTACAGGTAAGTTGCTGGTTTTTAACCAGCCTGCTTATGATATAACGATTGTCCCGAAAGAAGTAGAGAACTTGGATACACTCGACCTGTGCCAGTCGTTGAATATTACTCGTGCTCAATTCCTGAAAATCATGAGCGACATGAAAGACCGTCGCCGGAATCCGGGATATTCCAGATACACTAATCAATTGTTTATGTCGCAACTTTCGGCGGAAGAATGTGGCGTCTTTCAGGAGAAGTTGTTTAAATTCCGTGGCTTCTATATCCAGCGGCGTACGATTCGCCAATACTCTTATGATGCTGCCGCGCACGCCTTGGGTGATATTGGAGAAGTCTCGGCAAAAGAAATGGAAGCCGATGAAGAAGGCTACTACATTCGTGGCGATTATGTCGGTAAGTTGGGTGTAGAGAAATCGTATGAGAAGTATCTGCGTGGAGAGAAAGGCATTGAAATTCTGCTTCGTGATGCGCACGGACGTATTCAGGGGCATTATATGGACGGAGAATATGACCGTCCTTCCGTACCCGGAAAGAACTTGACACTCAGTTTGGATATTGACTTGCAGATGTTGGGTGAACGGTTACTGAAAAATAAGATCGGAAGTATTGTTGCTATTGAGCCGGAGACAGGAGAGATTCTTTGTCTGGTATCTTCGCCGAATTACGACCCGCATTTGATGATTGGCCGTCAGCGTGGAAAGAACCATCTGATGTTGCAGCGTGATAAGATGAAACCGCTTCTGAATCGTGCATTGATGGGAGTATATCCTCCGGGTTCTACTTTTAAGACGGCACAGGGATTAACTTTTTTGCAGGAAGGCATTGTGACTGAGCAGGGTCCTTCTTTCCCTTGTTCGCGCGGTTTCCATTACGGCAGACTGACGGTGGGATGTCATGCCCACGGAGCACCGATACCACTTATTCCTGCTATTGCTACATCGTGCAACTCTTATTTTTGTTGGGGACTGTTCCGTATGTTCGGCGACCGTAAATACGGTTCACCGCAAAACGCAATTACAGTCTGGAAAGATCACATGGTTTCCCAAGGCTTCGGTTATAAGTTAGGTGTTGATTTGCCCGGAGAGAAACGTGGTTTGATTCCGAATGCACAGTTCTATGATAAGGCTTATCGCGGCCATTGGAATGGACTGACGGTAATCAGTATTTCGATCGGGCAGGGAGAAATTCTGGCTACTCCTCTCCAGATAGCCAATCTGGGTGCAACGATTGCCAATCGCGGATATTTTATCACACCGCATATTGTGAAGGAGATTCAAGATAATCAGTTGGATAGTATTTATCGTACGCCACGTTATACTACAATTGAGAAACGGCATTATGAATCGGTGGTGGAAGGGATGCGCGGAGCTGCCACAGGCGGAACTTGCCGTATGTTGTCGGTAATGGTTCCGGACTTGGAAGCTTGTGGAAAGACAGGTACGGCACAGAACCGCGGACATGACCATTCTGTATTTATGGGCTTTGCACCGATGAACAAGCCGAAGATAGCCATTGCCGTGTATGTGGAGAATGGAGGTTGGGGAGCTACATACGGAGTACCTTTCGGGGCATTGCTTATGGAGCAGTACTTGAAAGGCAAACTATCTCCCGAGAATGAATTGAGAGCAGAAGAATTTAGTAACAGAGTGATATTGTATGGTAACGAGGAACGATAGTTTGTGGAAATCACTGGATTGGGTAACGATTTGCATTTACCTGCTTCTGATTGTCGGCGGGTGGTTCAGTGTCTGTGGAGCCAGCTATGACTATGGTGATCGTGACTTCCTCGACTTCTCTACCCGTGCCGGCAAGCAATTTGTCTGGATTATCTGTTCCTTCGGTCTCGGTTTCGTGTTGTTGATGTTGGAAGACCGGATGTATGATATGTTCGCGTACATTATATATATAGGAATGATAATTTTGCTTATCGTTACTATTTTTATCGCGCCGGATACCAAAGGCTCCCGTTCTTGGTTGGTAATGGGGCCTGTCAGCCTGCAGCCAGCCGAATTTGCCAAGTTTGCTACCGCATTGGCATTGGCCAAATATATAAACTCCTATTCATTCAGCATAAAGAAAGAGAAATGTGCTCTGGTACTGGGTTTTATTATCCTCCTTCCGATGTTGTTGATTATCGGTCAGCGGGAGACAGGTTCTGCCTTGGTCTATCTTGCTTTCTTCTTGGTGCTTTACCGGGAGGGAATGCCGGGTGTGGTACTTTTTTCGGGGGTATGTGCGGTCATCTATTTTGTGGTAGGCATCCGCTTCGATGAAGTATTCATAGCCGATACACCGACTCCGTTGGGAGAGTTTATTGTGTTGCTGCTGATCTTATTATTTGCCGGTGGTATGGTGTGGGTATACCGCAAGCGGTGGGAACCTGCCCGGAATATTATCGGAGGAAGTTTGATTGTCTTGCTTATCGCTTATCTGATATCCGAATATTGGATCCATTTCAGTCTGGTCTGGGTGCAGTGGGGGCTTTGTGTCGTTGTGGTAGGTTATTTGATTTACTTGGCATTGAGCGAGCGTCAGCGCTCTTATTTCCTGATTGCTTTATTCTCAATCGGCTCCATTGGATTCTTATATTCCAGTAACTATGTCTTCGATAATATATTAGAGTCGCATCAGCAAATCCGTATTAAAGTAGTATTGGGTTTGGAAGAAGATTTAACCGGTGCCGGCTACAATGTAAACCAGTCCAAGATTGCTATCGGTTCCGGCGGATTGACAGGGAAAGGCTTTTTGAACGGAACGCAAACCAAATTGAAATACGTCCCTGAGCAGGATACCGACTTCATTTTCTGTACGGTGGGAGAGGAACAAGGGTTTGTAGGTTCGGCCGCGGTCTTGCTGGCTTTTCTTATTTTGATATTGAGATTGATATTCCTTTCCGAAAGGCAACCGTCTGCTTTCGGTCGCGTATATGGGTATTCGGTCGTGAGTATTTTCCTCTTTCACCTATTTATCAATATAGGGATGGTGTTAGGGCTGACTCCTGTAATTGGTATCCCATTACCCTTCTTTAGTTACGGAGGTTCTTCTTTATGGGGATTTACGATATTGCTGTTTATTTTCCTGCGGACAGATGCAGGGCGCGGCAGGAGACTCTAGTTCGTTTATTTTCTAATTCTCCTGTCTTTCAATTCGGATACCAATGTCATTGATTCCGGACAACTTCTCATCTTTCATCCCGTTCATAATTTTGAAGGTGTAATTAGCAGGATACAAAGGACGTACGGATTTGATAAAGACCGCTGATTGATAGATACTTCCCCAACCATTTCCGATCCACCTTCCCGTGGAATCAGCCAGGTTTATAGTAATAGTATCCGTCCGCCATACCGTAGAGTCTTGCAGGTTTTGACTGATAAATAGATGCAGGTTATGATAAGGGTAATCTGTTCTGTTGCGAACCTCCGCGAATAATCTGAGTGTAGGCGGAATACTGTCGGTGACAGGAATCAGAAAAGAGAGTGTATCACTCTTTCCCCACCCTTCGTCGGGAAGGGACTGATAGGAGTGATACACGGTATTCTCATTGCAGGCAGCCATTAGGCAAATACCGAGCAGACAGAATAAACTATTCCTGAGAAGGCTTTTCATTATTTTGCGGTTTCGCTTGATTTGGGTATCTTTCCGGTCTGGGTTCTGGTCTTGCAGGGCGTTCACGTTCCTGACCTTGCGGGCGTTCCTGGTTTTGTGGCCGTTCCTGTCTTCTCTCCGGACGTCTGTTCTCATTATTCCGTCCCTGGTTTTGTCCTCTGTTCCGGTTGTTATTATTATTTCTTGGTCTGTTTTCCCGATCTCCTCTGTTTCCGTTTTCCGCAGGTTGTGGACGACCCTCGTTTTCCCGTTGCGGTTGCTGCGGACGATTAGTCCCTTCTACTTGTTGTTGCGGTCGGTTGTTGTTGGGAGTTCCTTTTTTCTTTTTCTTGTTTCGGTTGGCGTTATTTCCTTCCTTACTGTTATTACGGCTACGGTCGAAACGGGTTACACTTTCCTGTTCCAACAAGTCTATCGGTTTCTTCGGCTCCGCTTTCCTTTCTTCTTCAAGCAGGCTGTCCGGTTTCATACCCTTCTTATTCATGCCGATCACTTCAAAAGCACGTTTCCCGCTAATAGTGACTAAGTTGGCAGGGAAGTTCTTATCTGTAGAATAAGAAACTTGGTTGCTGAGGATGTCGGCCTTGAAGAAATAGAAAGTACCATCCTTGGTTTCCAGCTCAATCTCTTTAGAAGGCAGACGTTTCTGTGCTTCTACGTAACAGTCTACTTCGTAGTTCAGGCAGCATTTCAGTTTTGCACACTGTCCGGCAAGTTTCTGGGGGTTGAGTGAGATATCCTGGAAACGTGCGGCGCTGGTAGATACGGAAACAAAACTCGTCATCCAGGTAGCACAACAAAGTTCACGTCCGCAAGGACCGATTCCACCGATACGTCCGGCTTCCTGACGGGCACCGATCTGCTTCATCTCGATACGTACTCGGAAAGCTTCGGCTAATACCTTAATCAGTTGGCGGAAGTCTACCCGTTCGTCGGCGATGTAATAGAAGATAGCCTTGTTACCGTCTCCTTGATATTCCACATCTCCGATTTTCATGTTCAGATTCAAGTTCAATGCAATCTGGCGTGCACGGATCATGGTAGCGTGTTCTTTATCTTTTGCTTCGTTGAACTTCTCCATGTCCACCGGTTTGGCTTTCCGGTAGATTCGTTTGATTTCCGCATCCGCTTTGAAGTTGGCTTTCTTCATTTGCAGGGGGACAAGTCTGCCGGTAAGGGTTACTACGCCAATGTCATGTCCGGGGGCAGCTTCAACGGCAACAATGTCTCCCTTTTCCAGTTTGATTTTATTGCTGTTGCGATAATACCCTTTGCGGGTATTTTTGAATTGTACCTCTACCATATCACTTTCTTCCGCATTGCCCGGTATGTCTGCCAGCCAATCGTAGGTGTTCAGCTTTTTATCTTGGCGGGAGCATCCTTTGCAACAAAGGCTGCCGCTCCCATTATGAAGTTTATATTCCATAGTTTATATATTTATTATTGCTTCAACAGTACGATCATCTTCAATGAGAAGTCGAAAAATACCATTTTAGCATTTACATTCTGTTCAATATGCAGTTGTGCTTCGCTTAGCTCGTCCATGATACCCATGACGTTACGTTCGTTGACGAAAGGAGCAAAGCGGATTGCAAAATTCTGTTCGTTGATAGTCATATAAGTAAGGTCGCGTTGATGCAGGTTGAAGATAAAGTTCTCCCGGATCATGCGCTGGCAATATTCCAGGAAGTTCTTCTGCCGTTCGCGTCCCATACCTGCCACTTGCTCGCTCCACATCTTCATCTCCCTGATTTTCCGTTGATAAGACAACCGCATCAGGCTGACGAATAAATCAAAGAACTGTTGGTTCTCCTCGTTCAGATGAATTGTTTCAAGCGCTTTTATAAAATTACCGTTTGCCAGGTGGGCAATGGAAAGACTGTCGGCAGGCTGAATGCTATATTTTGACTGTAATATCCGGTCGATACTGGCTTCGTCAATCTTCCGAACATTCATACGCTGTGTACGGCTCAGAATAGTCGGCAGAATCATATCCGGCGCTTCCGATACAAGCAGGAAAACCGTCTTCTCGGGTGGTTCTTCCAGTAATTTCAGCAATTTATTGGCACATACCGGGTGCATTTTTTCCGGTAGCCATACAATCGTAATCTTAAATCCGCCTTCACTGGATTTCAGACTGAGCTTCTTCAATATCTCGTCACTCTCTTTGGCATAAATCAATGCTTGCGAGTTTTCGGCGTCCATTTCGTTCAGCCAGTGATTGAGATTGAAATAGGGATTGTTGATAACAAACGGCCGCCAGTCGGCGATATAATCATCGCATACCTCCTTTTTCCCCTTCGCACTTTTGACGATAGGGAAAACAAAATGTACGTCCGGATGTACCAGCTTATTGAATTTTACGCAGGACGGACAGACGCCGCAAGCATCAGTCTCGCCCCGGTTGGTGCAGCTGATATAACGTGCGTAAGCAATAGCTAACGGCATTTTTCCGACTCCTTCCGGGCCGCAGATGAGCTGGGCGTGCGGAATCCGTCCCTCTCTCACTTCCTGAATGAGCCGTCGCTTGATTTCTTCTTGTCCGATTACGTCTCTGAAAAACATATCAATAAATGATTT
>OAVO01000980.1_pt1 | contig 14392 bp, 5 predicted proteins | sample 1501411 | NCBI WGS metagenome assembly OAVO01 (sample SAMEA2580081, study PRJEB22360) | human gut metagenome | biome: human gut; feature: human-associated habitat; material: faeces | place: Denmark | collected 2008/2010 | reverse complement strand
CCATGAGGGTGGTCCGGTTCCTGATCCAGCCCATCTGGTCGCGCAGGGCGTCCCTCTGTGCCGTCCCCAGCGCGTTGACCGTGCTCCCAGCCGCCGCCGCCATGGCGCGTTTCGCTTCCGAGGGGTCGGAAGACGTCAGGGCTCCTACGGCGTCATCCACCTTCTTGAGGATGGAATCCGCAGCAAGATCGCCGGGCAGGTTCCAGAGAAGTTCTGCTCCGGCCCTGGAATTAAACGTATCCGCAAGGCGGGCATATTTATTGTCCTTGGAAGCCGTGGCCATCAAAACAAGGTTGCCGTTTTCCATCACCAAGTACGCATCATTTTCAAATTTCTTGAAAGCGGAGGAGGAGGGATCCAGCAGGATAGCCAGCCTGTCGCTTCCTCCCAGATCAATGGTGCCATCCGCGTGCATGAGCGTATAACTGCCGTCTGCGTCCAGAGTCAGTTCATTTCCGCCAGTAGAACTGAGAGCTATTTCCGCGCCTTGGCTGATGCTGATATTTCCGGTCACGCTGATAATGGGGCCAGCGTAGTCCGTGTTGAAGGTAAGGTTCGTACTGGAACCGTCTCCCAGCGTCAAGCTGCTGAGGGTCAGCGCCGTATTGGCTCTCGGGTTGTCTACCGTCCCTCCCATCCGGATATTGAGAAGGCCCGTGCTGTTAACTGCCCAGCTGCTGCCGGCAGCGGTCATGACGTTTTCAAACGTCTGCCCGGCATTGCCGGAAATATTAAGCTGCCCGCGTCCCTCCAGCGTACCGCTGAAAACGGAACCACCGCCCAAATTACCGGTATTGACGGTCAAAACGCCTCCTGCGCTCTTCAGTGTTCCTTCTCCGCCGATTCCGGAAACGGTGCTGCCGGATGTCGAACCGAGGTCGAGCGTTCCCGTGGAATCGTCATCTTTTGCCAGATCAAGAAGAACACCGCCCTGAAGGGAGGCTGTTCCGGAAATTTCCAGCGTATCACGGAGGGTCAGCGTTCCGCTGCCCTGGATGGTGCTGGAGGAAAGACTACTGGCGCCGTTGACGGAAAGGGAGGCTCCGCTGCCGATGTTCAGGGCTGCACCTTCGCCGCTGTCCGTCAAATCACCCATGACGGTATTCCGGTTGATGTCCAGAACACCCCCTTCCTCTGCGCCGGCAAGTTCCACATGATTAAAGCTGTTCCCTTCACCGTTAAGAGCGAGAGAACCGCCTTCCACACGCAGGGTGTCCGTCACAAAAGAACCGTTGACTGTCAGCTTGCCCGTGTTTTGCTTGACGAAGGTGACTCCGTTTTCCCCGACGATGCTTCCGCCCATGATGGAATCCGCACCGGCGTAATCATCAGGAGCAGGCAATCCCGTTTCCAGACGTTCGTTGTTGAGGATGACAACAGCGTTGCCTCCGTCCGCACTGGTGTTTTCCACTTTCAGCGTGCTTCCCGTAGCGCCCAGCAGGTTGTTGATGACCGCGCCGTCCCCGTCGGAATCGCCGGGTGCGCCGGCCAACTGAACGGTAAACGTCTTGTCCTGGGAAATCACCACGCCGGAGTACATCCCCAGCGTGCCGTAGTTGGTGACGGTATCAGGATCGGAAGTAGAGGAATCATCCACCATATAAAGCCCGCTGACCTGCCCGCTGAGCACCAGGCTTCCTCCATCGGTGCCCGTCACGCGGATGCCGTAATTGGAAAGAATCTTGCTGAACTGGATATCGCCAAGGTTTTCGCATTCCAGCGTTCCGGTCGTCAGGGTGAGCCAGCTTTCCGCACCGGCTTCCTTATGGGCGACGAGCGTGTTCACAATAGCGTCAATGTCCAGATTGACTGTGGCGGGATTGTTGATGACAAGCCTACCGTCTCCCTGGTCAATGATGGCCGCCCCAGCCGCATCCTGGTTGATGTTATCCGCTCCCAAGGTAAGATTCAATGTTTCCGTGGCTCCCGCCCCCACCGTAATATCTCCGGAAACGTTGGCAAGCCTGCCTCCGGCAGCCAGCGTAATGCCCTTGAGCATGCTGCCGTCAGTCCCCCCCAAATTGACAGAAGCTGCTGAGTCCACGACAATGGCTGCCGTGGCGCCTTCCGCCCGCGTCATGGCGGAGGTCAGCGCGCCATTGACGATTTTCAGCGTTCCCGCTCCATTCAGCACGGTTCCGGCCCACTGGCCGGCCTTGTCTTCCGTGCCAAGCTGGACTACGGCTCCGGCATTTGTAATGCCGAGCGCTCCCGTAGCGGTATTGGCCTTATCCAGAATCAGAGTGCCCGTGCCTGCGTGCGTCAGGCTGGAGTTGCCCTGCACCAGAGCGTTCAACACCAGTTCCGTATTGTTGTAGTTGACGTTGTATTGTGCGGCCAGCCCGGTATCCGTGGACCCCGTGTTACCTCCCAGAATAGCGCCGTCTCCAAAAACGGAATTCCCTTCACCCGTGGCGCAAACCCCGCCGGAACCGAAGTTCCAGGCCTGGCGATTGTTGTTGGAGGAAGTCTCATTGGTGGACAGGGTCCCCGAGAAGTCCTTGAGGGATCCCGTGAGGACATTGTTCATCCGAACGTTCGCAGCCATGGCCCACGTACCCGAACCGGAAAGGTTTCCGGAGAAAGTGTATGTGGCGCCGGAGGAGCCGTTCTGCATCGCACCGTGGGTTGCGCCGATTTCAAAATTGGCCGCCGTCGTACCCGCGGAAAAATGGAAGCCCTTGCCGTCGATGAAAACGGTACCGCCTCCCAGCGTATTTCCTGCCCCAAAGGCTACCCAGTTGGCATTGGTATTCATATTCACCCCGTTGCCGACCAGTTCCAGGCGGCCAGTGAAGTTGGTATTGCCCGTATTGGAGATATTGACCAGTCCCGCAGTATCCGCAGTCCCGATAGTGACGGTGCCCGCCCCATTGAGCTGGGCATGCAGGTTGACGGTTCCGCCGGAAAGAGCAAGGGAAGCGCCTTCACTGACGCGGACAATAGTAGCATTGTTCGGATTTACGCCGATAGTCGCACCGCCCGTGAAAGCGAGCGTACCCTCTTCAACAGTGAGGTGGGCCAGGGTATTCCCTGCGTATCCAAGGGCCAGCGTGCCCGCTCCCGTTTTGGTCAGGGTAGTGCCGGCCCCCATGACATCGGCTGACAAGCCGGCCCAGGAAACGGTATCCCCGGCGCCAAGCACGGAAACGTTCAGGAAACCTCCGTCTCCGACGTTGACACGGCTGGAAATGTCATACCCTGTCGCATCCTCACCGGCAGCGGAATCCGCATAGGCCAGCGTCCCCCCGTTGAATATAATATCCCCTTCCGTTCCCAGCGCTCCGTCAGCGCCAATGGTAAGGGTACCGCCATTGAGTATCGTCCCTCCGGTATAGGTATTGGCCAGGTTTAAGGCAACTTCAGCCGTACCGTTCACGGTAAGCGTGGTGGGAGCTGTGGAATCCGCAATAGACCCCCCGTTGTCGGGATCGCTGACCAACGTGTAAGCGCCGCTGTTGAAAACAACGCTCTTGGGAGTTACAATGCCGGAAACCTTGACTTCACCCGCTTCTGCGGAGGAGAAGTAAATTTCCTGATTATCCAGCGTATCCGCCCCCGTCAGCCTCGTCGTCCAGCCGTCAACACTGGTGTTGATCCACTTCCGGTCCGTTCCTCCGTTCCAGACAAAACCATTGTCCCCGCTGACGTCAGCAACCTTCAGCACAAGCTGGTTGTTTTCCACCACCACGGAATATTCGAACCCTTCCTTGGTGATGTCGGGCGCCCATGTGAAGGAATCCGTCGTCAGGCTTCCATCCGCAGCCCACTGGGCCAGGACATAGTTAGATGCCTCCAATTCACCATAATTATTGATAGTCAGCGCACAGGATGAATCCGCAATAGCCAGGGACCCGGCCGTGATATTGATGACAGGCTCATTCGCCACCACGCCCGTCATGTCAAAAGTGAGGGTGGCACCGCTATTCAGCGTCAGAGCGGAAGCCGTCGTCATTCTGGCGCCCGCACCCATGGAAATGCTGCCCAGGGCCATGGCGTTCGTATTCGTAAACGCCAGCGTTCCGGCCTGGACATTGGTCAGGCCCGTATAAGTATTCTGCCCGGAAAGAGTCAAGGTGCCTGAACCGGTTTTCGTCAGGCCGCCCGCTCCGGAAAGGGCGCCTCCTAGGGTGATGCCGGTGGAAGCCAGGTCATGGTAGGACTTGGTTTCCGCATCATACTGGCGGGTATCAACCGTCACATTTCCAGTAAGGGACATATTGTAGGCGGAAGACCAGCCTTCCGCCGCCGTCGTCCCCAGCGTCCCGGAGTTCATGTTCAGGGCAATCGTATTGGTATTTCCGGATGCCGTCATGCCGCCTGAACCAAGAAGCAGGGAACCTCCATTCAGATTAATGGTGGCGCCCTTGGCGCTTACTCCATCCCAGTTCTGCCCCAAATCCAGCGTCTGGGCCAGCACCATGCCGCCCGAACCAATATTCATGACGCCTTTTCCGTCACGGGCAATCCGCAGCGTGCCGGTAATGTTCATCACGGCGTCCCGGCTGATGTTGAGCGTGGTTGTTCCATTGTACTCGTAGCGGCCGATGAAGCTTCCCGCCGTCACGGAAGCGCCGGCCCCCAGCGTCCAGGTGCATGCCGTGCCGTTGGTTGCCAGCACCCTGTACTCTCCTGTAATATCAACATTTCCATTAAGGACATTCGTTCCTACCGCGGATATCAGCGTACCGGCCCCGGTAATCGTATTTCCATAGGTTCCGGCGGAAAGGGTCAGCGTGGTATTGGCTCCCAGCTCATAGCTGACTCCAGTCAGGGCGGCCGTTGTCGTTCCGGAGGCGTTCCCGCTCAATTTCAGCGTGCCTGAGGAATTGGCGTCCAAACGTGTTCCCAACCCGTTCCACGTACCCGTGGTCAGTTCCAGAACGGAATCTCCCTGCAACAGGACCGTGCTGGTGCCCAGCGCTCCGGCATTGCCGACAACGAGTTTGCTGCCATCGCCAAGAACGGTATCCCCGGCATAGGAATTGGCATTGTTCATGGTCAGGGAAGCTCCGTCCAGCAGGTTCAGCGTCGTATCCCCGGTAATGGAACCGTCACCCGTAAAAATGAAATCCGTACCGGAAACATTGATTCTGCCTGGAGCGACATTCCCCGCAATCGTCACATTTTTATCCACGCCATCGCCATTGGAGAAATATACGGTCTCCCCATCGGCATAAGCTGACGGTGTTCCGTCAAGGCTCCAGGAGGTATTCGAGCTTTCCGTATTCCAGGTGCCGCTCTTCCACCTCAACAAACCTTCCTTGTCGCTCAAATTGACGTAAAGAGTTCCATTGCTGACGGAAAACGTTCCGTTGTACAACTCCGCAGCAGCTCCGCCCAAAGTAAAGAAAGAACTTTCCGTCAACCCCGCTCCGGAAAGCAAGGCATAACTAATCCCTGTTTCCAGGGAAGACAAACCCAGCCGCACTTCCGTGGCCTCACTGCCACTAATGGAGTTGACGGTCAGGGCTGCCGTCTCCGAATCGAGAGAATTGAAGCTCAGAGTGCCGCCGTTTAACGTCAACCCGGCGGATAAAGTAGCCGTTCCTCCGGAAATTCCCGTGGCTCCCAGCGTGGAACCGGCATTCAGCACATACCCGTCCGCGGACGTAACGTTCACGGTAAGGCCGCCTCCGATCAGCAAGGCCCCCTGCCCGATAACGCTGGAATCCTTCACCGTCAAACCGCCTCCCCTCAATTCCACTGTTCCGGTAAAGCCGGGGACGGCTGCCGTTTCTCCTTCGGCAGGAACCGGGGCCTGGGCTGTTCCGTTAAGAACCAGAACCCCGTCGCCAACCTTCACGAGCTTACCGTCTCCCTTCAGCCCGTTGGAGAAAGTCACAGTACGCCCCGTGGCATGGTCATTGGCATCCAGCGTGTCAAGGATAGTCCCATTCACCGTGCCCAGAAGTTCTATATAAGAGGCCGTGAAATTCGGATTATAGCTTATACCCCAGTTGGACAAAGCCCCCAGCGTGCCTTCTCCCAGTTTGATAACGGCCGCTCCCGCCACATTGGTAACGCCTGAAGAGCCTATGTTCACCCTGGCATCCCCGAATGTTGCGCCACCCAACAGGAAACTGCCCCGGAATGAACCGCTTCCGGAAGCCCAAAAGTCCATTCCCTGCAAATCGGCCGTCCCGGACGCGGCATTGAAAATGCCCGTGCCATCCCAGGACAGATGCATCGAGGTCTGCAATGCAGTCAAAGAACCGCCCCTCAAATTAAGTTCCCCTGAATAAGCCCAGTGAGCCAGCAGGAAACTGGCGCTTGTGCTATGGGTATCATTGCTGCCGGTGACAGTCAGAGAGGAACCCTGGTTCACATTAAGCACCCCATGCCCCAGCTCGGCAAGCCGGACCTGGCCTGCCGTAGTCACATTGCCGGAATCAAGATCAAGAGCCCCATATAAGGAATTGTCATACCCACCGCCGGCCCCGACCCACAGCTTATTGACTTCCAATTCATTATCGGCCATATGAACCCTGCCGTAATAATGGGCTACCTTGAACGATTCCGCCTGGATATTTCCCGTAAACGTCACCGTGGAACCGGTCTGGGCGCCAGATACGATATTCCCGGCGTATGTGATATTCCCTGCCACGGTCGGATTGCTGGTCCCGTTAAAGGTCAGCGTATCTCCAGTCGAGACATTCTCGCCGCCCTCCAGGTTCCAGAGATACGTGTTGCTGTCGGAAACATTCTGCGCATAGACATTCAAGCTGCCCTCCGCTATTACCGTTTGCCCCGCTCCGATGGATGTCCCCGCATCGGAACCGAACACCATGGTAGAACCCGCCATCATATGCAGGCTGGCTCCGCCAAGCATCCATGATCCCGACTGGGAAGAAGCCCTCAGTCTCAAAGCTCCATAAACGTAAAGATTCTGAAGGGCCGAACCCTCCAGCAAATTGACGCTTCCCGCAGAAGAAGCATCCGTTTTCATGTAAACCGTGAGGGAAGAATTTTCCCCACCCGTCACCAGGCTTTCAAAACCGGAAAAACGGTGATCCCCGTCACCCAACGTCAGGGACGAGCCGTTGCTTAAAACCGTTTCCTGGGCAAAAAGAGTAGCTCCTTCCCCGGGCAGGAGCGTATAATCCGTCTCAAATGTCATGGAGGAGACATTGATCCCTCCAGAGAAATTGACTGTTTTGGAGCCTTCCGCCGCCGTGAAAATGACGGCATCCCCATTCAGGAAGGAAGTATCCGTCTTGGTTCCGTCACCCTGCTTGTACCAGCCCGTTCCCGTATTGCTCCATGTTCCGTTGGAATTCCACACCAGAGTTTCTGCATCATACCCTTCCCCCTTGTACTGCACGGACATGCCGGAACCGTTGGAAACAAGCAGGAAATTACCCGCTCCCAGCTGGCCGGCGGAATCAACCCTCGTCAATGCCTCATAAGCATCATCCCCGGTTTGCTTCCAAATACGCAGGGAATCCAGGGATGCCCCCAAATCGGCCCCTGTAGACATGAAATAGCGTGTGATCAGGGCGTCGTCAACCATCTCGCGATTGGTGACCGCAAGCTCTTCCATGGCGCTGGCAACCACTACCTCCACATTCCATGTTTTGGCGTTCTTGGTAATTGTGGTGGTGTTTGACAGGTTGACCATTCCGTCAAGCCCGATATGCCAGTAATGATTGCCGGAACCAGTGCCATTGTCAAAATTGAGATTCCCTCCCGGAGTCGTCATGTTCAGAATGCCGTCCACATAAATATTGGCATGGCCTTCCGCTTCCGTATTTTTGATCTGGTTGCTGAAGGATGTGGTAAGGGAGGAGCCCTTCTCCACGTACACATTGCCGCCCCATTGTCCCAGCCCCACGGATACGATGCCGTTCCCTGTAACGGAAACACCGCCTCCGTCCGAGGTATTGGGAGGCGTTCCCGTAACCGTCACATCCACGCCATTAAAAATCAAATGCGGACCCTTATTGTCCACGCGGGAGGGCGCCGCGTCTCCCTCCCAGTTGTCTGCCGTCCCTACGGCGTCGCCTTCCCCATCCCCCGTCCATGTAAAATCAGGACCGCCAAAATCGGGAATCTGCCAGAAATCCGCCGAGGTTGCGGCATGGGAATAAGAGTAAATGCCGGAGAAGGAAACCAGGGAAGCGAGAAGGGCGGAACGCAAAGACGGAGGAAGATGAAGTCTCATACTGATCAAAGATATTGTGGCCAGTAATACCCGGATTTATAATCCGTTAGCAAGTCTATTTTTGGAAATGACTCGTATTAAATAAATAATAGAAAATAATAAACCCCGCCTGTCCAGCATATCCACCTCCATATCCAGAGAAACAAAACCATCACTCTTTCATTACAAGTAAAATACATAGATTAAGGAAAGAAGCAGGATTATAAATTCCCAGTCTGCCCATTCGCTTTCCTGATGAAAGCGGTACAGATAAAAACAAAAAGGCCGCTCCCTCCCGGGAACGGCCCTGACTTGAACTATTTTTTCCTTAATGCTGCTGGGCGCCGCTCTGCTTAAGCATCTCCTGAAGCTGTTCCGGAGAAATGCTCATGGGGCCTCCCTGGGGAGCAGGAGCTTCCGAAATGCCGTCCAGTTCCAAATCAAAGATGAGCGGGGAATTGGGTTCAATCGGAGCGCCGGGAGTGTTTTCCCCGTAAGCCAGCTCGGAAGGAATGTAGACAATCCATTTGGAGCCGACGGGCATCGTGGTCAGCGCTTCGGCAAAACCGGGGATGACCTGGAGAGGAAGTTCCACAGACTTGCCCTTGGTGTCGTCAAACACGGTGCCGTCCAGCAGCGTGCCCTTGTATTTCACCTTGAACATGGGGTTCTTGAACTTCTTTTCATCAAACTTTTCTTCGCCGCCCTTGTTCACAACCTTGTACTGGAGGCCGGACTTCGTTGTGGTGACGCCTTCTTTTTTGCCGTTTTCCTCCATGAATTTCTTGCTGGCCTCCAAATTGGCCTTGGCCTTGGCGGAAATGCGTTCGTCAATTTGCTTCTGGAACGCATCCAGGGCGGGTTTCAGCTGTTCCTGGTCCTTGGCGGGCTTGCGGACCATGCCATCCTTGATGCCCTGCAGGAAGGATTCCTGGTCCAGGTCGTCAAAGGTCAGGGTAGGAATGGAACCAAGTTGCTGACCGCTCTGGAAACCCAGAAAATAGCCCAGGTCCTTTTTCATCTGTTCGGGAGACACAGTAATTTCTTTCTCTTGTTTGGGTTGGTCGGCCGCCGGAGCTTCGGCGGCCTGCCACCCCCGCCAGAAGAGCGGAAGCGGCAAACAGGGCGATGGAAGGTTTCATCTTCATGGTATTTTTATCCTTTCTTTGAAAAGAGGACTCCTTTTTAACGGATTCCGTTCATATCACAAGACAAGAGAATCGGTCATCCTGTCATCCTCTCCCGGCAGGAGGCCGGATTGCTTTCCGGCCAGAAGGAGAATCAGGTCATGCCAGCGTTTCCAGAACGCGGGCGATCATGGCGGGATAAAGGGTATGCTCCTGCTCCTGAATGCGGGCGTGAAGGCTTTCCGGCGTATCCCCCGGCAGCACGGGCACGCGAGCCTGGCCCAGGATGGGGCCGGTATCCATTCCGTCATCCACATAATGGACGGTGCAGCCGCTCTCCGCAGCTCCGGCGTTCACAGCCTGCTCCCAGGCATGAAGCCCCGGGAAGGCTGGAAGAAGGGAAGGGTGGATATTCAGGATGCGGGAAGGAAATTCCTTCAGCAGCGGAAGTTTCACCAGGCGCATGAATCCCGCCAGGCACACGCAGTCCACGCCGTATTGCTTCAGGCGCGCGGCAACGGATGCCTGGGATTCCTCCGGAAATCTGGTTTTAAATCCCCCGCAGTCAATAACCTCCGCCGGAATGCCCCAGGAACGGGCGCGTTCCAGAATATAGGCGTCCGGATTGTCAGACATCACCACGGCGATTTCCGCCCGGAGAGAACCGGACTGGATGGCATCATAAATGGACTGGCAATTGGAACCGGAACCGGAACCGAGTATTCCTAACTTGGGCAATCTGGACATCCGGGGGATAAAACCACAGTTTTTTGCCCGTGGCAAGTCTCCGGCTTGACAAAAAGGCTGCCGTATTTGCCTAATAAAGGCATGAGAGACCCCCGTTTTCAGGCCCTTGCAGCCCAGCTTGCAGGGTATTCCACAGCCCTGCGCCCCGGAGACAGGGTTCTGCTGGAACTGACGGATATTCCGGAGGAAATGGGAATAGCCCTCATCCGGGAGGCGAGGAATGCGGGAGCAATGCCCTTTCTGCGCCTGAACCAGTCCCGCCTGAACCGGGAAATGCTTTCAGGAGCAACGGAAGAACAATACGGCATCATCGGCCGCCACCGCCTGGCGGAAATGGAGGACATGGACGCCTACATTGAGATACGCGGCGGGGGGAACGCCTTTGAACTGTCCTCCGTTCCACAGGAAAATATGGCCGCCGCCATGAAAGCCCTGAACCCCGTCTCCCAGCGGCGCATCCGCCATACGCGCTGGTGCGGGCTGCGCTGGCCGTCCGGGGGAATGGCCCAGCAGGCATCCATGAGCACGGAAGAGTTTGAGGATTTCTATTTCCGCACCTGCCTGATGGATTACGCCGCCCTGCGTCCCGCCATGCGGAAGCTGGCCGCCATGATGGAAAAGGCTGAATATGTGAAAATTACCGGACCGGGAACGGACATTTCCTTTTCCATCAAGGGGCTGCCTGCCATCCCGTGCGCGGGGGAATGCAATCTGCCCGACGGAGAAGTGTTCACCGCCCCCGTCATCGACAGCGCCAACGGCCACATTTCCTTCAATACGCCCAGCCTGTTCCAGGGAATCCCCTTTGACAACATCCGCCTGACGCTGAAAAACGGACTGGTCGTGCATGCGGAAGCGGGAGATAAAACAGGGGAGCTCAACACCATTCTTGACACAGACCCCGGCGCGCGGAGGCTGGGGGAATTCGCCTTCGGCGTCAATCCGGCCATCACACGCCCCATGCGCAACATCCTGTTTGACGAAAAAATTTCCGGCTCCTTCCACTTGACGCCGGGGCAGGCCTACCACGTGGCGGACAACGGCAACCAGTCCCGCATCCACTGGGACATGGTATGCATCCAGACGAAAGCGGCCGGGGGCGGAGATATTTACCTGGACGGTAAGCTGGTGCGCCGCAACGGATTATTCACCCTGCCGGAACTGGCCATTCTCAACCCCTCTCTATCATGACCACCCACCCTTTCTCCAAAAAGCGTTCCCAGCTCCGCAAGCTCCTGTATGCGGCCGCGGCGGTCATTCTGCTGGGATCCCTGCTGGCCTCCTACATGCACTGGGAAGCCAATCATCTGGAATTTAATGAAAACACGGCCCCTGCCGGATGCGTACCCGGCCTTTCCGGCCTTCGTATCCTGGTATTGTCGGATATCCACACCAATCTGCCCCTGCTGGAAAAAGCGGCAACAATGGCGGAACAGGCCAGACCGGACATGATCGTGTTTCTGGGAGATCTGTACACGGATTTTCTGCGGGTCACTCATGCAGGCGACTACATCGCCCAGATGAAACGCCTCTCCTCCGTCGCCCCGGCCTACGCATGTCTGGGCAACCATGACATGGCCCTTGCGGACAATGTGGAACGCGTCCTGAAGGAAGGGGGCTTCACACTGCTCAGGAATTCCGCCGCCTTCGTCTCCATCCCCAGGCTGGGAAACGTGGAATTCAAACTGGTGGGGCTGGGAGACCTGCGGGAGGGTGACTTTTTCCCGGACCGGTGCATGAGCCCGCGCGAATTGGAGAAAAACTCGCCCATGCCAACCATCGTCCTGAGCCACAACCCCAAAGGAAGGGAATTGCTGGGAAATTACCGCTGGGATCTGATGCTCTCCGGCCATACGCATGGAGGCCAAATCAAACTGCCTTTCTTTTCCACCCCGCTATTGGCGTCGGAAGGGGAAACCATGCACTCCGGGTTTCATCCTTATGAGGACAAGCAGGTATTCGTCACCCGCGGCATAGGCTATATAGGGCCGGGCCGCTTCAACTGCCCGCCGGAAATCAACCTCATTACCATTCCCTAACTTCCCGACCTGACCGCCATGGTTCTCTCTCTGCTGGCCTCCGGAGGCCCTAATGACGCGCCTCCATTCTTCATTCTGCTTACTGTCGTCTTCATGGGAATCATCGCGATTGCCCTCATTCTGGCCCACTTCCGGCAGTCCCTGCTGGCGGGCTACTTCATCTGCGGGGTAATTCTGGCCAACTGCGGCATTCTGGACCACATCCCCAATTCCGACGTCAGCATCCAGGCTCTTTCCGAGGTAGGAATTATCCTGCTCATGTTCACGCTGGGGCTTGAATTTTCCGTTGATGAACTCAAGCACCTGCGGAAAACCGCTCTGGTCGGCGGAGGTATTCAGATGTTCATCTGCACTGCGGCTTTCGGCCTGGGGCTTCATTACGCCACAGGCATGGACATGAGCCACTCCCTGACGGTCGGGGCCATTATGGGACTATCCTCCACGGCGGTGGCGCTGAAATCCTTCCAGGAATTCGGCCTGAGCGGAACCTCCGGGGCAAAAATGGCGGTAGGAATTGCCCTGTTCCAGGACATCGCCGCCATCATGCTGGTGGCAATCATGCCGCAGATCTTCACCGCCACGCCCGACTCATGGGAAACAGCGCTCAACATCGGCATGGCCGTACTGCGGGGGCTTGTCTTTCTGGGAGCCGCCTGGCTGATCGGCCGCTACCTGCTTCCGCGCATCATGCTGGCCGTCGCCCGGACCAAAAGCCGGGAACTCTTCACCCTGATGGTGTTCGCCATCTGCTCGGGAATTGCCATGCTCGCCAGTCTGCTGGGCCTGAGCATCGCCCTGGGCGCTTTCACCGCCGGCCTCTTCGTCAGCAGCTCCTACTACAGCCACCGGGTTCTTAGCGAAGTGCTCCCCTTCAAGGACCTTTTCCTGACCATCTTCTTCGTTTCCGCCGGGCTGTTGATTGACATTGATGGACTATGGGAACACATCGGCCAGGTGGCGACCTTCGCCTCCTTTGTCCTCGCGATCAAATTCGTAGCCTGCCTTACAGCCGCAAGCTTCCTGAAAATTCCCGGGCGCATGGGCATCATGGCCTCCACCGCACTCACCAATGTGGGGGAATTTTCCCTGGTGCTCATCCCTTTCATGCAGGAAATATCCCCCATCCCGGCGCTGGTGACCACCAACGTTTACGCCATTGCCGCCGTCTCCATGGGCATGACTCCGCTGCTGATGAAGGCGGCACGGAAACTCACCCCGCTGCTGGTGCGCATTCCCGGGTTGAAAACAAAACGGGAACGCCTCAACGTGGAAACCCTGATCACACGCATGGAAGGCATCAGGGACCATGCCATCATTTGCGGCTACGGCCCCGTAGGCAGGAGGCTTCATGAAAGCCTGTCCCAGTACGGCATCCCCTGCATCATTATCGACCTGAATGCGGACACCGTCAAATCCCTGCTCAACGGCGGCCATCTGGCCTTTCTGGGAGACATCCAGCACCAAATCACCATGGACCTGGCGGGCGTCCGTACCGCGCGGCTGATTGCCTTCACATTCCCGGACCCTTCCCCGGCCCTGTCCACCTACATGCAGATCAAGGGCGCCAATGCGGACATCACGGTGATCGCCCGCGCCAAATTCCGTTCGGAAGTGGCTTCCCTGCATCACGCGGGCATCGCCAACGTCATCCATGATGAAATGGAAACGGGCGCCGCCGCCGTGCGCCTGGCAAAGCAGAGTTTTGATATTATTGAACCGTCGGACGCGCCATCTCTGTCCCATTAAGCAACGATGAATCTGCCGGACGCCCACACCCATTCCTCTACAGCCGCTTCCGGCACGGCGCCGCGGTTCATCTGCGGCACCTCCCCGGCGGACTGGAAACAGGTGGCCCTTCTGGCGGAACGGGATGAACATGTTACCCCCTTTTTCGGCATTCATCCCTGGTTCCTGAACCCGGCTGAATGGAAAGAGGAAATGCCCAGACTGGAATCCCTTCTGCAAAAAATCCCCCATGCGGGCGTTGGGGAAACGGGGCTGGACAAATGCCGGCGCGGCATCCCGGCGCCGTGGGCTGCCTCTCCAGAAGGAAGCGCTGGAACGGCATCTGGAACTGGCCGCGCGTCTGGACCGCCCCGCTTCCCTGCACTGCTGCCGCGCATGGGGCACGCTGGCGGAAATGCTGAAAAAATATCCCCGTTTGAACATTGTCCTGCACGGCTGGACGGGGGCAATGCATCCCGGCACGGAACTTCCTTCGGGAAACTGGCTTCTTTCCGTAGGGCTGCGGGAAATGGAACGTCCGGGACTCCTTGCCTCCATACCGCTCCATCGGCTGGGGGTGGGATCGGGCGGGGGACCCGGATCATATGGCA
>OAVO01000968.1_pt1 | contig 14595 bp, 14 predicted proteins | sample 1501411 | NCBI WGS metagenome assembly OAVO01 (sample SAMEA2580081, study PRJEB22360) | human gut metagenome | biome: human gut; feature: human-associated habitat; material: faeces | place: Denmark | collected 2008/2010 | reverse complement strand
GGACGCTTATATCTGCCCTTCACAACCTATAAAAGCACCACAGAATCTGCGACACTACGTCCGTTAAACTCTGGATGAGTGCCTGTGAGATAACGGCAAAATGCAGTCGTTCACGATGACTTGGCGGTCACAGGATATATTCCATCTGCCGTTCCTTTGTCTTCATCCCCATTTTTTCGTAGAAGTGTTCTGCCGAAGTGTTTCCTGCCCAGACGTTCAGTGTTACCTCATAGCAGCCTTGCTCTTTTGCCTGCTGCTTCACATATTCAAACAGGCTTTCTCCGATGTGCTGTCCCCGTGCCTGCTGATCAACGCACAAATCGTCGATGAATAGCGACTTAAAGGGAATCATGTTCGTGGAAAATGGCTGCTCCTTCACCTGACAGAAGGCGTAGCCCATACACACATCATCCTCGTTCACGGCAACGTAGATGGGTTTATCCTCCTGCTTCAAAAGCTCTGCAAGTTCGCAGACAGTGTATTTGGTGGTGCCGGGAATAAAAATATCCGGACGGATCTTAGCGTGGATCTGCAATACCTGCTCCAACAGTGCAAGAAGTCTGGGAATATCTTTTTCCTCTGCCTTACGGATTTTCATTTCAACTTCACTCCTTTACAATTCTGATTCGCAAAATTCATTGATATTGTAATTCTATCATAGTCATACTTTTTATTCTACTAAAATACATTGAAAGAAGTTTTACTTTGTAAGAACCTTCTTACAATATTTATGTGCACCACAATGCGGACATTCTGTATTCTAATTAGAATGAAGTGGAATTGCAGATGCGATTATGTTAGAATCTTAGTGTTAATGAATTTAGCAATATGATATAATGTGCGTAAGCAATGAGCAGTGCCAATCGAGAATATACAGACCGGACATGCTTGCATGGTGAGGTCTGTATATATCGAGAGTGATAGGGCGAATGCCCGTCAGCCAGAAAAATCTTTGATTTTTCTGGCATGCACTGCGGACTAAGCTTCATGATATAATGTTCATGTATTCAAACAAAGTAGGAGAGAGGTAAATACACCATGAATTTGAAAAAAGTTCATCACATTGCCATTATTGGGAGCAACTATGAGCAATCAAAGCACTTTTATGTGGATCTGTTAGGATTTTCTATTATTCGGGAAAATTACAGACCAGAACGTGATGATTACAAAATTGATCTTCAACTCGATGGGATAGAATTAGAACTTTTTATCATTAAAAATTGTCCAAAGCGCCCCAGTTATCCAGAGGCTTACGGTCTCAGGCATCTTGCCTTTGCTGTAGACTCGGTCGAGAATACCGTAAGAGAATTGAATAAAAGGGGCATTATAACTGAGCCGATCAGATTCGATATTTACACAGGCAAAAAAATGACATTCTTTTATGACCCTGACAATCTACCATTGGAAATTCACGAATAAAGCAGTACGTTTCTTTTTCACAGAGCTGTTTGTATATGGTTTCTGCGTCTATGTTATAATACTTCTGTTATGTGAATTTTTAATCTGATTCGCAAAGGAGAAACGTATGGACGTATCATATAACAAATTTTACAAGATGCTGATTGACCGTAAAATGAAGAAAAAAGACATTTGCGAGCAGGCTGGTATAGCTACCAGTACCATGGCAAAAATGGCGAAGGACGAGAATGAACAATAATTTATACCATGAAAAGTATGACGGGAGCAATGAAGCAGAGGTGTTCCGTCATGAGGTGATCATGGACTTGGTTTTTTGATAAAAAACAATCAGAGCCTTGCATCCGGATCTGTCGAAAATCCACTTGCGGATTAGCCTGCATGTGGGTAAAATGTAACTATTCGGAGAAGGCTCACACACATTGTGCAGACCGTAAAAATCAACAGTAAGATACAAAAGAAGCAGGGATCAATATGGAAAAAGATATCAACACGGAAGTTTCAAATACACAGTTACCGGCAACGGAAGAAAAAGCGAATCTCAAAGAGAGTCTGCGCATTCAGAAATCCCAGTGGATCAAGGAACAGATCAAAAGGCAGCGGGAAGCGGAAGATGCTGTTTTAGAGCAGATGATCGAAGAACAGAGAGTCATCGATGGTTTAAACAGCGACATCAATGAGAATCTGGACCGGACGAGAGAGAGCCGGAAGTTCAATCAGGAGTTTCAGGAGAAGATCAATACTCAGATTTACGAGATGAACGGCATTACAGAGGATAAATTGAAAGGTATGCGCGAATACAAAAACGCATACTATCAGGGATGTGCATTTTCCCTGTTTCTGCTGTCTGTTGTTATGATTGGAATCTGTGGTGTGCTTCATGGTTTTGAGTCACAGATTTGTCTGTTTATGATCGCATGCACCGGCGTAGAGGGGGCACTGCTTGCACAGGACAAATGGAGAAATAAACTGGTAAATATATTATGTAAACTGCTTTATCTGATGGTTTTTCCGGGAATGATGGTTATTTTTGTCTGCTACGAACTGAAATATCCGGAATATGACCTTTTCCTGCCATATTTTGCAATGGGAATCGTGGTTGTCCTGATCATTGGAACAGCGGCATTTTTCTTCTACGATCCGTATAAGCAGGACAAAAAGCGTGTGAAAAATGCAAAAGATTATATTTCAGAAGTGGAAAAGATTGCAAAAAAACAGGTGAAGAAAAATCAGAAGCTCCGCGCAAAAGAGGAGAAAAAGAATCAGAAGATCCAGCTGCGCACTCTGGAAAGAGAAGAGGCTGCAAGGGAAAAAGAAGAAAAGCTGCAAAGTAAAAAGGCAGAAAAGGAAGCTAGAAAGCAGGAGCGCAGGGAAAAAAGACAGGCGTGGCTTGACGGTGTAAAAGAAAAATGGCATGCCTGGGTGGAAAAAATAAAAGAAAAGTGGCATGCGTTTCTTGCAAAGTTTAAAAAGGAAGAATAGAAATGAGATATCAGATACGGCATGCAATTGTAAAGTATGCGGCAGATACCATATTAGAAGATGTAAATTTTGAGATACATGATCATGAAAAAATAGCAATCATCGGAAGAAATGGCTGTGGAAAAACAACGCTTTTAAAGCTGATCTCCGGTGAAGTGGAGATGGCAAATCCGGACAGTGACGAGGAATGCGGCATTGTCATGGCAGGAAAACAGCGGATCGGCTATCTGAGACAGATCAGTTTTGAGGACAGCAGTATCAAGGTAGAAGAGGAAATTTTAAAAGTGTTTGCGCCTGTTTTTTCCTGCGAAAAACGAATGCAGGAACTGACAGAGCAAATGAAAACGGATACTTCTGAGCATTTATTAAAGGAATATGCCGCATTGCAGGCGAAGATGGAGGCACTGCGGGGATACACCTACAGACAGGATATGGAGACAATGTTCCAACGGTTCGGGTTTGCGTTAAAAGACCTGCAAAGACCGATTGGAACTTTTTCAGGTGGTCAGCAGACAAAAGTGGCGTTCGTAAAACTGCTTTTGAGCCAGCCGGATATCATGCTTTTGGATGAGCCGACCAACCATCTGGACATGCCAACGATCGAGTGGCTGGAAGGTTATCTGAAAAATTATCCGAAAGCGGTTGTGATCGTGTCGCATGACCGGATGTTTTTAGACCGCGTGATTGACGTGACTTACGAGATCGAATATCACAGGATCAGGCGTTATCCGGGCAATTATACAGCATTTTTGAGGCAGAAAGAGGAAGCATTAGCAAAGCAGGAAAAAGATTACGAGGCACAGCAGGCGGAGATCAAGCGTCTCACAGACTGGATCGAAAAGTGGAAGAATACACCGACAAAGGTTGCGGCGACACGTTCCAAACGAAAAGTGATCGAGCATATGGTTTTGATCGAAAAGCCGCGCAAGTTCGATACAAAAGCGTTTCAGGGACAGTTTCTGCCGCAGACGGCCAGCTATCATGATGTGTTGTCCGTCCGGGGCTTACAGATCGGTTATGATTCCGTTTTGAGCAAAGTATCTTTTGAGCTGCACCGCATGGAGCGGATCGCGGTGATCGGTGAAAACGGAAAAGGAAAGTCGACACTTTTAAAAACGTTAGTTGGGGAGCTGCCGAAGCTCGGCGGTCAGTTTTCATTCGGGACAGGCGTGGAGTGGGGATATTTTGACCAGCAGGCGGCGGTTGCCGAGAGTCAGAATCCGAAAATGACGATCATGGAAGATTTCTGGGAAGAATATCCGACCTTAAAAGAAGTAGAAGTGCGCAGTGCGCTGGGAAGTTTTCTTTTTTCCGGGGATGATGTATACAAAGAATTGGGACAGCTATCCGGTGGAGAGAAGGTGCGTCTTGCTTTATGTAAAATGTTTAAGCGCAGACCGAATCTTCTGATTCTGGACGAGCCGACAAACCATATGGATATCGTTGGAAAAGAAGCATTGGAGCAGATGTTAAAAAGTCATACGGGAACAGTTTTATTTGTCTCGCATGACCGGTATTTTATTAAGGAGATCGCAACGGGAATCCTTGATTTTCAGGCAGGTAAAGTACAGTATTATCCGTGCACTTATGAGGAATATCTGGAGCAGAAGCAGAAAGAAGCACAGGGACTGATTGGTGGAAACAAAACAAATGCCGCAGGAAACAGTGGAAAATCCAGAAACGTAGCTGGCGAAGCAGCAGATAACAGAAATATATCACAAGTCGGAAGTCAGAGTAATCCGCCAACGTTATCCGATGTGTTTGATAAAAAGACGTATTATAATCCGGGCAAGATTATTTCCAGATTAAAGCAGCAGCTTGTCAAGTATGAAAAAATGCTCGGTGAGAGTGAGGAACGGCTCGCAGAGCTGCAAATGCAGCAGATGGACACGGCACTTGCCACGGACTATGAGAAATTGACAGAATTGGAGCAGGCGATTGCGGCGGAGCAGAGCAATCAGGAGAGCATTTTAGACCGTCTGGTGGAGACGGAGACAGAACTGGATGAGATGCAGGAGAAAACAGTCTAAACAGGATCAGACTTTGCAATACAAGAAAAAACAGTAGATTTGGAAGGCAGAAAATCGAGGAAGCAGATATGACAAAAAAACAGTTAGCACTTGAGATTATCAAACGTTTGAAAGAAGCGTATCCGGACGCGGGATGTACGTTGGACTATGATGAGGCATGGAAACTTTTGGTGAGTGTCCGTCTGGCTGCGCAGTGTGATCGTGAAAAAGTTATAGGAGAAGTCCCCGGATGTCGACGCATTAGCGGCAGCCGGTGTCTCTGAGATCGAGGAGATCGTGCGTCCATGCGGACTTGGAAAAAGTAAGGCAAAAGATATCAGTGCATGCATGAAAATGCTAAAAGAGCAGTACGGTGGAAAAGTGCCGGATGATTTTGATGCACTGTTGAAACTTCCGGGGGTCGGACGCAAAAGTGCGAATCTGATCATGGGGGATGTGTTCGGAAAACCGGCGATCGTCACAGACACACACTGTATCCGTCTGGTGAACCGCATGGGACTGGTAAAAGACATCAAGGAACCGAAAAAAGTAGAGATGGAACTGTGGAAGATCATTCCACCGGAAGAGGGGAATGATTTCTGTCACAGATTGGTGGAGCATGGCAGGGATGTCTGTACAGCACGGACAAATCCGCATTGTGACCGCTGTGTGTTAAATGATATCTGCGCGACAGGGAAGAAACTCATGAAAGCAGAGCAGAAAACGAAGTGATCTATATTGGTGTTGCAGTGGCAGCAGTAAAAAAATTTAAAGAGAAGTTATAAAAATGGCAGTACAAAATGATTTTTCGAAGGGAAGTATTTTATCCCATATGGCACGGATTGCGCTTCCGATGACGCTGGCACAGTTTGTCAATATTTTATATAACATTATTGACCGGGTATTTATAGGACGTATCCCGGATCATGCGACGGAGGCTTTGACCGGACTTGGAGTGGCATTCCCAATCTGCACGTTGGCAATTGCTTTTGCCAATCTGGTCGGAATGGGCGGTGCCCCTCTTTTTTCTATAGAAAGAGGAAAAGGAAATGAAGAGGAAGCAAAGTATTTTTTAGGGAATTCCTTCAGTTTGTTAGTGGTCATCGGAGTAGTGTTTAGTGTGGTGATGTTTCTGGTAAAAGGGCCGATGCTATACCTGCTTGGTGCAAGTAAAAATATTTACGGATATGCGGATTCCTATCTTACAATCTATTTATGCGGAACACTTTTTGTGATGTTAAGCCTTGGTATGAATGCGTTTATCAATGCGCAGGGCTTTGCAAATATCGGAATGATGACGGTATCAATTGGTGCAGTCTGCAACTTGGTTTTGGATCCCATTTTTATTTTTAAAATGAAAATGGGTGTACAGGGCGCAGCGCTGGCAACGGTGATTTCGCAGTTTGCAGCAGCCTGCTGGACACTCCGATTTCTTGCCGGGAAAAAGGCGACAATTCGGTTAGATAAAAATTATTTGAAATTAAAAACAGACCGTGTCAAAAAGATTCTTGTGCTTGGCTTATCCGGTTTTACCATGTCTGTGACGAACAGCCTCGTGCAGATGGTATGCAATATCAATCTGGCGATGTACGGTGGAGATATGTATATCGCAGCGATGACCATCATCAATTCTGTGCGTGAAGTGATCCATATGCCGGTTTCCGGTGTTGGAAATGGGGCACAGCCGGTCATGAGTTTTAATTATGGTGCGAAAGAATATGGGAGAGTGAAACAGACAATCCGCTATACGGCGGTCATTCTTCTGGTTTATACATTATTTGCGTGGGGAATGACGATGTTATTTCCGAACCAGTTTGTGATGATTTTTAATAAAGATGCAGAATTGCTGCCGCTTACAGTAAAATCCATGCATATCTATTTCTTCGGATTTTTCTTCATGGCATTTCAATTCACCGGGCAGACGACATTTCAGGCACTTGGAAAATCAAAGCAGGCAATCTTCTTTTCCATGTTAAGGAAGGTCATCATTGTTGTACCGCTTACGTTTTTACTTCCAGTGATCCCGGAAATCGGCGTCACAGGCGTATTTCTTGCAGAACCGATTTCAAACCTGATAGGGGGACTGGCCTGCTTTTTTACCATGTATGTTACGGTTTATCGGAAACTGGAGGTTTGACAATTTACGCTGTGAATCGCACCACAGAATCTGCACTTTACGTTATGGGATGAGTACCTACAGGGTAACATCAAAACTCAATCTGCATCCTCGAAATAAATCAATTACAAATTCTTTAAATGATTTTTTACAGAGCCAAATAGGATTGCAGGTATGATTAAATTTAACAAAGCGGAATTGACCGAGCTGAAAGTGAGGATTTTTTATGAACATAAAATATGATCAGCTATGTATTAGAAATGCAGAGAAAAAGGACTGTGAGCAATTAGCAAAATGGTGGAATGACGGAAAAGTAATGGCACATGCAGGATTTCCTAATGGACTTGGGACAACTGCAACCGAAATAGAAAAACAAATTGTGAATGATTGTGATGAGACCAGAAGGCGATTAATGATAGTATATAAAAATACGTTAATCGGAGAAATGAGTTTTTACGTGTATGAAAATGCAAAATATGAGATTGGAATAAAGATATGTGAGTTTGATTATCAGGAAAAAGGACTTGGAAAGATTGTGTTAAGTATGTTGATTGAAGAACTATTCCATATGGGTGCACAACTTATCTTTTTGGATACAAATCTGAATAATACCAGAGCACAGCATGTATATGAGAAATTGGGCTTTAAAAGAATTGCAATTCATTGTGATTCATGGAAAAACCAGCTGGGAGAGTTACAGTCAACGGTTGATTATGAACTGACCAAAGGTGATTTTTGTAATTTTAAGAACAGATAACTTCCAATACGTAAATCGCAGATTTTGTGGTGCAATTCACAGCGTTGATCGGGCATGTATAAGCGTCCTCTCACAAGTCATCCATAACGTAAATGAAAGAAAAACGGTACAGACAAATATGATTTCCTTTGTGAGCCATGGAGATAAGACTCTTCAGAGGCTTATCGGAATGCCCGGCGAACAGGAACATCATATTTCGTCTATACCGTTTTTCTTTTTCATTACATATAAAATTCTGACTTGTGAGAGGCGCTTATATCTGCCCTTCACAGTCTATAAAAGCACCACAAAATCTGCGACACTACGTTCATGAAAATTTACTCAGCCAGATTTCCGGTATAAAGCTGATAGTATTTTCCGTGTTCTTCCATCAACTGCTCATGGCTGCCGCGTTCAATGATGCGCCCCTGCTCTAAGACCATGATACAGTCGCTGTTGCGGACAGTGGAGAGACGGTGTGCGATGACAAAAGTCGTACGTCCGCGCATCAGTTTATCCATACCATCCTGTACGATCTTTTCCGTTCTGGTATCGATGGAGGAGGTTGCCTCATCGAGGATCAGGACAGGAGGATCGGCAATGGCGGCACGGGCGATCGCAAGCAGCTGGCGCTGTCCCTGGCTTAAGTTTGCGCCGTCTCCGGTCAGCATGGTGTTGTAGCCGTCCGGAAGCTGATGGATGAAGGTGTCTGCATTTGCAAGTTTTGCAGCAGCGATGACTTCCTCGTCTGTCGCATCCAGTTTTCCGTAACGGATATTTTCCATTACAGTTGCGGTAAATAGATGGGTATCCTGCAATACGATTCCAAGGGAATGACGCAGGTCGTCTTTTTTGATCTTATTAATGTTAATGCCGTCGTAGCGGATCTTGCCATCCTGAATATCGTAGAACCGGTTGATCAGGTTTGTGATCGTTGTTTTTCCGGCACCGGTACTTCCAACGAAAGCGATCTTCTGTCCGGGAGTGGCAAAAAGGTCTACGTTGTGCAGAACCATTTTGTCAGGATTATATCCAAAATCGACATCATCAAATACCACATCACCCTTTAACTCAATGTAGTCGACAGAACCGTCTGCCTGATGCACATGCTTCCAAGCCCACATTCCGGTACGCTCGCTGCACTCTGTAATCTGGCCATTTTCCTTTTTCGCACGCACTAAAGTCACGTATCCATCGTCCGTTTCCGGTTTTTCATCCAGCAGATTGAAGATTCGCTCGGAACCTGCAAGCGCCATGACGATATTGTTGATCTGCATGCTTAACTGGTTGATCGGCTGGCTGAAGCTCTTATTGAATGTGAGGAAGCTTGCCAGTTTACCGAGGGTAAAACCGCCTATACCTTCCAGGGCGAGGATGCCGCCGACTAAGGCGACCAGAACATAACTTACATTTCCAAGCTGTGCATTGATCGGCATTAAGATATTACCAAATTTGTTCGCGTTATCAGCGCTTTCAAATAACTGGTCATTCAGCTTGTTGAAGTCTGCAATACTTTCTTCCTCATGGGTAAAGACCTTTACTACCTTCTGGCCATTCATCATCTCTTCAATATAACCGTTGACCGTGGCGATATCACGCTGTTGGGCGATAAAGTACTTGGCACTGGCGCCACCTACCACTTTGGTGGCATAGAGCATGACTCCAACCATAAAAAGTGTGATGATCGTCAGTGGGATGTTTAAAACGATCATGGCGCCAAGGACGCTGACAATCGTAACAGCACTGTTTAAAACCTGCGGGATACTCTGACTGATCATCTGGCGCAGGGTATCAATATCGTTCGTATAGGTTGACATAATATCACCATGTGGGTGAGTGTCAAAGTAACGGATCGGGAGTCCTTCCATATGGATGAACATATCGTTTCTTAAGTTCCGGAGTGTTCCCTGTGTGACATATACCATAATTTTGGACTGTGCAAAGGAAGCAAGCACACCACATGCATAGAAAACTGCAACGCGTCCGATCGCATGGGCGAGTTCCGTGAAATCAGGGGAAGCCTGTTTTGTTAATGGAATGATGTAATCGTCGATCAGTGTCTGCATGAATAAGGTACCCTGTACACTCGAAAAAACAGTGATAAACAGGCAGATCACAACAACGATACATGCAAAGCCATAGTTCTTAAAAATATAAGAGAGCAGGCGCAGCAGTAGTTTTCCCGGATTTGCAACATTTGGTCTTGGTCCGCGTGCATTGCCACGCATAGGTCCATGATTTTTTTCTGCCATTATTTTGCACCTCCTTCATCAAAATCACCGCTTCCATGTGTCTGGGATTCATATACTTCGCGGTAAATCGCATTTGTTTCCATAAGTTCTTCATGGGAACCGAAGCCGTCCACAACGCCGTTGTTCAATACAATGATGCGGTCTGCATTCATGACAGAAGAGATCCGCTGTGCAATGATAAGTTTTGTCGTATTTGGGATCTCTTCGGCAAATGCCTTACGGATTTTTGCATCGGTTGCCGTATCAACCGCACTGGTACTGTCGTCTAAAATTAAAATTTTCGGGTTCTTTAACAGTGCTCTTGCGATACACAGACGCTGTTTCTGCCCACCGGAGACATTGGAACCACCTTGTTCAATGTGCGTGTTATAGCCATCCGGAAAACGGTTGATAAATTCGGAAGCGCAGGCAAGGTCGCAGGCATGCCGGCATTGTTCATCGGTTGCATCCGGGTTTCCCCAGCGGAGATTGTCATAGATGGAACCGGAGAAAAGAACGTTGTTCTGCAATACCACAGACACTTCGTTACGAAGTGTGTCAAGGTCGTAGGAGCGGACATCTTTACCGCCAACGTAGACGGCACCAGCCGATACATCATACAGACGGCTGATCAGGTTGACTAAGGAAGATTTTGAACTTCCCGTTCCACCGATGATACCGATGGTCTCGCCTGAGGCGATGGAGAGATTGATATCGTCCAAAACAGGGGTATCAGAGGTTTTATTGTATCGGAATGTCACATGGTCAAATCGGATGCTTCCGTCGGTTACTTCATGGTCCGGGTTTTCCGGGTTTGTGATATCACTCTTCTCATTTAATACTTCACAGATACGCTCAGCACTTGCGATACTCATGGTGATCATGACAAAAACCATGGAGAGCATCATGAGGTTCATCATAATGTTCATGCAGTAAGTGAGAAGGCTCATCAATTCACCGGTGGTAAGAGAATTTACCACGATCATTTTGGCACCGATCCAACTGATCAGGATGATGCAGGTATACACGGCAGCCATCATGACAGGATTATTAAATACGATAACGCCCTCTGCTTTGACAAACATTTTGTAAATATTTTCACTTGCTTTTTTGAAACGGTCCTTTTCAAAATCTTCACGGACGTAGGCTTTTACCACGCGGATCGCAGAGACATTTTCCTGGACAGATGCGTTTAAGTCATCATATTTCGGAAATACCTGGGTAAAATATTTATGAGCCCTGACTGTGATAAAAGCAAGTATGATACCAAGTAAGATCACTGCTGCGAGGTAGATACAGGCAAGTTTTGCATTAATAAAAAAAGCCATGATCATGGCACAGACCAGAGTGATCGGTGCGCGGACGCACATGCGCAGGATCATCTGATAAGCCATCTGGATGTTGGTGACATCTGTGGTCAGTCTTGTGACAAGCCCTGCGGTGCTGAATTTGTCAATATTGGAGAAAGAGAATGTCTGGATATTTTCATACATTGCCTTTCTTAAGTTGCGGGCAAAACCGGTAGAGGCTCTCGCACCGTATTTTCCCCCCATCACACCTGCAAAAAGAGAGACACAGGCAGTCACGATCATCAGACCGCCCATCACGTAGATATGATGGATATCGCCCTTTTCCACACCGTTATCGATAATGGATGCCATCATGAGAGGAATGACCGTCTCCATGAGAACTTCTAAGATCATGAAGACCGGAGTAAGAAAAGAGTCCTTTTTAAACTCTTTTATTTGTGCTCCAAGAGTTTTTAACATATTTTCACATCCTTTTCTAAATTATTGTTGATTTTTATTTGTTAGTGTGCTAACTATATATTTATACGGCATTCGTCTGTGAATGTCAACAATGAATTTTTGAAGGGGAAAAAGAAGGAAAATGAGACACGAAGACAGTGTAGGATATAAAATGAGGTTGATCCATAACCGCATTCATAAGCAGATGGAAGCGAAAAGGATCGAGAATGAGGGTGATATCACAGGAATGCAGCGGTGGACACTCGGTTACCTGAATGACCATGCGGATACGGAAATCTATCAGAAAGACATTGAACAGGAATTTAAAGTGTCCCGTGCAACGGCTTCTAACATGCTTCAGCTGATGGAGCGGAAAGGACTGATCGTGCGGGAGTCCGTAAGCTGCGATGCGAGATTAAAAAAGATTTCCCTGACAGAAAAAGCAAAAAATATGGTTGCAAAGTCGGATGCAGATATCCGGGAGATGGAGCAGCTCATCACAAAAGGCTTTCATAAGGAAGAAACAGAACAACTAAAGCATTATCTCGACCGGATCATGGAAAATATCGGCGTGGCGGAAGACTGTTGTGGCAGAAAGTGTAAAAGTGGTGCAAAAGAGCAGAAAAACCACAATATATAGTGTTTTTCTTCTATCATAAAAAAGTGACGATTTATTTGATGTATTTTTGTACAGAATAGATAAAGGTAGCATGGATACTGGGTTTGCGCGGTGTCCGCTGCCTTTTTTGTTTACATAATGCTCCACATAATATAGTTATACATATTGACAAGAACACAATATGTTGTATATAATAAATCTCGGCAGCAATCGTTGGAACACTGCCCTGACAAATAATTTTTTACAATTGAAACTATAGTGAAAATTGTTTATTAGATAGGAGAGTAAAACAAAGATATGAAAATTATCAAACGAAGCGGAATGGAAGATACCTTTGACATTAAAAAGATCGAGGCAGCGATCCGCAAAGCAAATGAAAGTGTCATTGATTATGAAAAGCTGACAGAGGAGAAGATTCAGGAGATCCTTGCCAATGTGGAGAAGGCATGTGAGAATATGAAACGTTCTCCAAGTGTGGAAGAGATTCAGGATATGGTGGAAAACCAGATCATGAACCAGCGTGCATTCAATGTGGCACGTAATTATATCACTTATCGTTATAAGAGAGCTCTGGTCCGTAAATCTAACTCTACCGATGAACAGATCTTAAGTTTATTAGAGTGCAACAATGAGGAAGTAAAACAGGAGAATTCCAATAAGAACCCTACTGTCAACAGTGTACAGCGTGACTATATGGCAGGAGAGGTGAGCAAGGATATTACCAGAAGATTCTTATTAGATGGAGATATCGTAGAAGCGCATGAGCAGGGAATCATTCATTTCCATGATGCAGATTATTTTGCACAGCATATGCATAACTGCTGTCTTGTAAATTTAGAGGACATGCTCCAGAACGGCACAGTGATCAGTGAGACGATGATCGACCGTCCAAAGAGCTTTTCTACTGCATGCAATATTGCAACACAGGCGATCGCACAGATTGCAAGTTCCCAGTATGGCGGACAGAGTATTTCACTCTCACATCTGGCACCATTTGTGGATGTGAGCCGTCAGAAGTTCCGCAAGACTGTCCGCGAGGAACTGACAGCTTCCGGTATCGAGCCGACAGAAGAAATGGTAAACAAGATCGCTGAGATGCGTGTCAAAGAGGAGATCAACCGTGGTGTTCAGATGATCCAGTATCAGGTGATCACGCTTATGACAACCAATGGACAGGCTCCATTTGTGACAGTATTTATGTATCTCGATGAAGTTCCGGAAGGACAGCTTCGTGATGACCTTGCAGCAGTGATCGAGGAAGTATTACATCAGAGAATCCAGGGCGTTAAGAATGAAAAAGGTGTATTTATCACACCGGCGTTCCCGAAACTCATCTATGTATTAGAGGAAGACAATATCCGAGAGGGAAGCAAATACTGGTATCTGACCAGACTTGCAGCAGAGTGTACTGCAAAGAGAATGGTACCGGATTATATCTCTGAGAAGATCATGAAAAAACTCAAACAGGGTAACTGTTATACCTGTATGGGATGCCGCTCTTTCTTAACCGTATATAAGGACGAAAATGATAAATTCAAATTCTATGGAAGATTCAATCAGGGTGTTGTTACCTTAAACCTTGTGGATGTGGCATGTTCTTCCGGAAGAGATATGAACAAGTTCTGGGAACTTATGGATGAGAGACTGGAACTCTGTCACAGAGCATTAATGGCAAGACATGAGAGATTAAAAGGAACTCCTTCAGATGTGGCACCGATCCTCTGGCAGAATGGTGCACTGGCACGTCTGAAAAAGGGCGAGACCATTGATAAATTATTATATGGTGGATACTCTACCATTTCCCTCGGATATGCAGGACTTTGTGAGTGTACGAGATATATGAAGGGAGTTTCCCACACAGATCCGGATGGCACACCATTTGCATTGGAAGTCATGCGTCATCTGAACGATGCATGTGCAAAATGGAAAGCGGAGCATAACATTGATTTCAGCCTGTATGGCACACCATTGGAGTCTACAACTTATAAATTTGCAAAGTGCTTACAGAAACGTTTTGGAATCATTCCGGGTGTTACAGATAAGAACTACATTACAAACAGCTATCACGTACATGTGACGGAGGAAATGAGCGCATTCGATAAGCTGAAATTCGAATCCCAGTTCCAGGAGCTTTCTCCGGGCGGAGCGATCAGTTATGTGGAAGTTCCGAACATGCAGAACAATCTGGATGCTGTTCTTTCTGTTATGCAGTACATTTATGATAATATTATGTACGCA
>OAVO01000962.1_pt1 | contig 14676 bp, 10 predicted proteins | sample 1501411 | NCBI WGS metagenome assembly OAVO01 (sample SAMEA2580081, study PRJEB22360) | human gut metagenome | biome: human gut; feature: human-associated habitat; material: faeces | place: Denmark | collected 2008/2010 | reverse complement strand
TGAAGTCCTTGGCGCCGGCGCTGACGGTGACCAGAGACATGGTCATCACCAGAGCGAGCACCAGTGAAAGAAATTTCTTCATTTGGATTTCTCCTCCTTATAAAAAATTTGCAGGGACTTTTGGAGTCCGCCCTCCGGGCCGGTGTATATGCGCCGGGGCTGTCTCCTCCCGTAGCTCCGGCCCGGAACGGACCACAGAAGTTCCTTTCTGCGCCATCACTTTACCCCAGGAGAATGCTGCTGTCTACGATTTGCCGGGTTTTGTTAACGAACCGAAATAATTTGCATATTCCATCAGATATTTGTTATAACACATTTGTAACCAAACAAAAAATTTCGTTTTTTAACCGTTTTAATGCGCTCCTTATTGGGTTGAATCGATTTGATATAGGCTGCCAGACGCCACTGTGAACGATTGAGAGTCTTTGAGATAATATCGCTGGGCAATGCGCACTAATTTTCCGGACTCGACTTCCCGTTTCAATAAAATGCCACACTGCTTCGTACCGATGTGGAGGATGTCGGCCAAGTCCTGTCTGCAGGCAAAGCCCTCTGTTTTTAGATAATTGTAGATAGTCTCGCTCTGTTGCTCCGGCGGAACAACAGAACCAGGCAGGTAATATTTGCACCCTACCCGAATGAGAAGTCGTTTATTTACCATTCTGTGCAGCCGCTGGTAGGCGGAATATTTAGAGAGACCAAACAGTTCCATTACTTCTTTGCGCGTAACAGGGCCATCCTGTTTGATCTTTCCAAGGACAGCCTGGCTCCATCTGCTCTCACCTCGGGCAAGCCACAGGTCTCGTAACGTCCAAGTTTCCATACCGCCGCGGATCAGTGCCGTTCTGACAATGCGGGATAGGCGATAGATGTCCAAGGGCCTTTTAGCTTCAGCAGAAAGCAAGACATGGGGATCCCCCGCCCGGATTTTATATCTCTTTTTCAAGAGCTGAGAGACTGCGGTGGTCATGGGAATGTCGCCTTCCGGCAGCCAGAGCACATTTCGATCAAAATCCACTTGGTCCCAGGTCAGAAACACAATAGTGGTGGCTGAAAGGCCCATGCTCCAGGTGAGCCACAGAGCCAAGCCTGCAGGAGTATCCTTTTCTGCCTGCAGGATCTTCCAAAGTCTGAATTCATCGATTTCATCGGATTTATCAATGTGTTTGGGTCCGGCTTTTCCATCCGGCAGATGCTGCGCAAAGTGCAGCTGCAGTGACCGGATCTCCGTACCAGTAATTCGAGCCACATAGGCCCAATCATATCGCTCCAACTGCCGAATTACATAGTCATGACGCAGATCGATCAGCCGCACCTCCGTCTGCCCTCCCTCATCCAAAGCCTTACGGACTATGCGTGAAATTGCCTGGGGCTGCATTTGCTTGTGATAACGGTCAGACCAGACTACATAGTTGTTTGCAGGATCTCCAATGACAAATGTCCATCGTTTATGTACGGTGCGCAGATAGTCGGCCAGCGTTTCACCAATGGGAACGGTCCGGTCTGGTAGATGAATCTGGAAGCTTTCAAAATCGACCTGATCCCAGGTCAGGTTTGTGATTTCGTCGCGCAGCAGCCCTACCTGCCACGCAAGGCGCAGGACCACACCAGCAACATCGACGGTGTGGATGTTCAAAAGCCGTTCCATCGTTGCCTCATCTGGCCGATTTACAAGATATTCCTGCATATGCCCCTCCTGTGCCCTGATTTCTCCATCTGGCGCAAAATAAAACCAATATGGGCGATCATTCATCGGAGGCCGGCTTATTCGTCACAGAATCAACATTCCATCCCGTGCCCAACTGACTCAGATCGAGAAACCCGGTGGAAAAGCGCAAAAAAAGAGCCCGTGCGGGGAGCACGGGCATGAAAAATGGCACAAGGATTCAAGCCGGATAAAATTTGACGTTTTTCCGGCTCTGTTCTGCTGCCCAAAGGGGCGAATCCCTCTTGCAGGCAGGTGTCCTTTGTGGTAAAATTTATTTACAAATATGTAGAACAGGTTATTTTTTTGCGATCATCTTGTCGGAATGTTGATTCTGAGATTATGACACAAGCCCCAGCCGGTCCAGTGCTCTCTGGTGCTCCGAGCCGGAGGTCACCAGGTAGATGCGGGTAGTCTCAATGCTGCTGTGCCCCAGCAGGTCCGCCAACTTGACGATGTCCCGACAGACCCGGTAAAAGACTGTGGCGAACAGGTGTCGCAGGTTATGGGGAAACACCTTGCTTGGCTCCACACAAGCGTGCTTGCACAGCCCTTTCAGTTCTGCCCAGATCTGACGGCGGCTCAGCTCTCTTCCGCTTCTGGTGCGAAAGATCGCGCCAGAGGCGATCTTTTGTTTCTGCGCGTATTTCAGTAGCTTGCGGCGGAGCTTTCCCGGCAGCAGGATGGTGCGGATCTTGCCCTTGAGGGATATCTCCGCCTTGCCCTGACGAATGGCTTCCACTGTGACATATTTTACTTCGCTGACCCGGATACCCGTGGCTCCGATGGTCTCCACCAGCAGCCCCAGTCGGTCCCGCCCAAGCTGATAGGCCGTGTTCAAAAGCCGCTGGTAATCGTCTTTAGTCAGTTCCCGGTCAGCGTCCCGGAATAGCCGACGCTGAACCCTCAGGAATTTTACCCGGCAGTCGTTGAGGCCAAGGAATCCCAGCAGACTGTTTAAAGCGGAGAGCATGGCGTTGATAGAGGTGGGCGCGTAGTGTTGCTCTACCAGATGGTTTTTCCACTCCGCGGTCAGCTCCTTGCTGATCTTCTGCCCGTTCGCCCAAGCAGCGAACGCCCGAATGTCCCGGAGATACTTTTCCAGGGTGGCTTCGCTCTTCTCCTCCAGCTTGAGGTGCTGGGCATATCCCTGAATCTGATACCCTGTGAGTCCTTGTTCTGACATAACAATGAATCCCCCTCGACTTTGCATATCGATATTGTACAGGAAAGGCGGAAACAACGAAGCCCACAGCGGCTATTACCGCTGTGGGCTTCATTCCCATTGCGCCGTAAAGATAGGATTGCCACCGGTGCCTGGGAGATATGCGAGTTTTCAGCTTTTCTTTTCATAATTATCTGGTGCTCCATTGTGTCAGCGCGACTTTGCCTGCGGGAAACGGCGGGGTTCCGCCACGCACTGATCCAGCACCTCCCCGCAGCGCCGACAGATTAGGTATTTCAGCCGGTTTCCCAACACTCTATGGTATTTGAGGGCCTCTCCATGCTGCCAGCCCAGCCCCATGTCATCGCTGCAGCAGTAGCGGCACTGACGGATGGGCAGTTGGTTTGTGGTCATGTGTATCCTCCCTTATCCGCAACACACCATACCACAGAAACAATATAGCCACAGGAAACGCGTTTTGTTATCAAAACATTCACAATTTTAGGAACTGCGCAAATTGGCTCAAAAATAGGCCAATATTCCCGAGGTGACCCCCGCGGGTGCACCTCCGAACTCCTTGATTTCAGCAGGCTTGCAGAATTTCTTCTTCCATTCCGGCCGCCTGTGATGCCCGCCTCTGAAAGCCCGCAATCCGTTGCCCCGCCCTGCTTTGCGGGTCGGTGTGATCGGCTGGAAGGGTGCTTGCGACCACCTGCCTTTATCCTGCACTAAAATCGACCGCTCGATTCTCCCACACTTTTGGGTCCGAGAGGACCAGACACTCGGGGCACACTGCTTGCACACCGCGTCCTCCATCTTGCGCGGGGCGTGTACCCTACCGGCACCGCCATCGCCGCACACAGCAGCACACAGGTTCTGCAGCGGCGCGGTCATGCGCTCTGCTCCTTATCAGGTGGCACGAACTTCACACCGGACTTCTCCGCCTGCCGCTACGCTTGCTATTGAGCAGCTGCCTGCTTCAGCGCAGACATCTGTCGACTGTGGAACTTGGTTAATTGCGTTTCGGAGGCCGTTCTGGTAAACTGAACAGAATATCAGGCTGTGTTTTCCGAAACGCAGCGGCCGCCTGACTGTTGCAGCAGTTTGACGGCTTTCCTTTTCAGCGGCCAAGTTCCTTGACTTCTTTTCTTCTGAATTGATTTTCGCTTCGTGACCGCTGATCCACAAGAAGAATTGCAAAAGCCGATGGGCCAGTCGTGATGACTGACCCATCGCTTTTGCATTGATTATGGCATCGCAGCCTATGCCCGTTCACAGCAAATTGGATTACATGGCTGTTCCCTCACTTCAAGAGACTCGTCCACTTCTCCCCGTCGGAGGAGCCTCTGTACGCATGAGCATTGGTGGCCTCCATGATCTGGTCATAGGCCCAGCAGCTTGCAGGCACGTCAGAGAACTTGTGCAGTTCGTCGGCGTGAGTGTCCACAAAGTCCGTATCCGCTGTCCGGCCCAGCATCCGGTTCACAATGGTAGTCACCTCAGCACGTGTGATGGTGTTGTTGGGCCGGAAGGAGCCGTCTGTGTAACCGCCGATCCAGCCGTACTTGATCGCGCCTACCACCTGGTCATAGAACCAGTCGTCCGCCTTGACATCAGTGAAGATATTGGCCCCGCTGGTATCCAGCTTGCCAAAGCGCATGGCGATGACCGTGAACTCCGCACGGGTAATCTGGCGCTCAGGCGCGAACTGGTTATTACCGATGCCGTTTACGATGCCCAGGGAGGCCAGCGTATTGACAGCAGCAGCATACCATGCGTCAGCCGGGACGTCGCTGAACTGCACCGTAATGGGTACATCTTTCTCCAGCAGAAGCCTGTAAAACATCTGAGCAACCTGAGCACGGGTCATATTGTCGTCCGGTCCAAAGTTTCCGTCCGCATAGCCGGACAGGTAGGCTATATGGTCATGGGTGTTCAGCCAGCGGGAAACGCCGGTGTCGTCGGGAGTGAGGCCCGTCTTGCCCCACTGGGCGTAGAGATGGGCGCTGGAGCCGCTGACCCGGTAAGTGTCCCCGGGGGCGTAGTCCCTGCCGCTGCCGTCCTCTTCGGTGTTCCAGCAGAGGAATTCATAGCCGGCCCGGACGGGAAGCAGTTTCATGTCCCCGTAGTCCCGCACCTTCATGGTGCTGCTGCTCTGGGTCTGGTAGAAACGCTTGTCGGCGCCGAAATTGGAGTGGTAGTACAGGGTGTAGTCATCATCTTCATTATCGTCGGTGCCCGCAGCGGTCTCTGTGAAGGTAACGTGGATGGTGTGGTTTTCCCTTACCTCTTCAAAGGTATAAGAGTCCCGGACCCGGACGCTGTCTCCGTCCACCTGGATGTGGTTGATCTCATAGTCGCGGTCAGGGTCAAACTCAAAGCGCTGGCCTCCGCCGTCCGAAACGAACACATTCCCTTTCGGGTCGATGGAGCCGCCGCTTCCAGAGGTGGCTTTGATGGTCCAGTAGGAGGGTTCATCAGGCATGCCGTCTTGGTCCTCATCTGTGCCGAAGTAGGCCACCACTGCGCTGTCCTCCTGAATATCCTCCAGGGTCCAAATGTCGGTAAAGGTGTTCTCCAGGTCGTTATTGGCGTAGACCACGTCGCTATTGACGGTGATGTAGTCCAGGGCGTAGCCGTCCTCGGCGTCTATGGTGAACTCCACATTCTCTCCGGCGTTTACAGTCTTGCTGGTCGGGTCGATGGAGCCGCCCTCACCTTCTACGCGGGCAGTGACGGTGTACTGGGTCTCGGTGACATCCGGCTCGCCGTTGCCGTCCTCGTCATAGCTCCAGGCAGCCCAGACCTCCTTGTCCTCATCCATGGCAACAGAGGTCACGGTGTTGGGGGCGGTGTCGTTACCACTGTAAATTTTTGCACTGTCGTCCTCGGTCATCCAGCCGATGAAGAGGACGGGGACAGATGTACCGTCTAAATCGACTGAATCATGGGTAGGCGCTTTATCCGTCAACTGATATGTTCCAGAGAGATCCTTGACCTCAAGGGTGTCGCTGCCATCGTCAAACGCGCCGCCGTTGGCGTGGTAGGTCAGGGTATAGGCGGCCTCCGGTTCGTTGGTGTCAGGCACACCGTTGCCGTCCTTGTCCTCGCCAAAGGTGACAAAAATCGTGTGATCCTCCGTCACATTGGAGAAGGTGTAGGAGGTCCATTTTTCGGCCACACCGGTGGGGAGGGAGCCGCCGTTATTGGTGAGGACCTGTTCGCCCGCTTTGCCCGCGTCAATGGTGATGGTGTCCACGGCGCAACTGCTGTCGGCGTTGATGGTGAAGGTGGCGTTTCCTCCATCGGACACATAGGCTTCTTCAGGATTGATGGAGCCGTTGGATCCAGCGGTGGCAGTGATGTGGTGGTCATCTTCGGTGACATCAGCCATGCCGTCGTTATCCTCGTCCAGGCCCCACACTGCGTAGACCGTCATGTTGCCGCTGATGGTCAGGCGCGTGCAGGTTTGGGGCAGAGTATCACCGCGCATATAGACCGCTTCGCTGTTGTCTGTCTGGGTCCAGCCGATGAACAGTACATCATGGCCGCCATCCTGGGCGTGGGTGGGCTTGAAATCATCGGTGGTCTTCAGTCTGTGGCTGTCGCTGTCGTTCAGGCCGCGCTCCATCTTTTCGGTCGTGTCCTCACTGCCGAAATATCCGCCGTTGGCGTCATAGGCCAGGGTGCGCTCGTACTTGTCCGGGATACCGTTACTGTCCTCATCATCCGCAAAGGTGACGGTGATGGCGTAGTTGGACTGGACATCCTCCAGGATAAGGGTGTCGCTGGCATAGCCGGGAATGCTTTGCTCCCCGTCGTTGTGATAGGTGCTGGTTTCCACTGTGGAATCGTCGATACTCTTCTTCACAATGGTGACGGTATCCAGGGCGTAGTTCTCCTCGGGAGTGATGGTAAATGCGGCGTCCATCCCGGCGATAACATGGAGGGACGAGGGCATGATAGAACCGTTGCCTCCATCAACAGAAGCGGTGATGATATAGGCCTCATCCCGCACATCCGGTTTGCCATCGCCGTCGGTGTCATAGCCCCATACGGCGTAGACGGCCTTATCCCCCGAAGAGACATCCACCGTGGTAACGAGGATGTTGGAATCATAGTTGTCATCCAAGCTGTAAATGGTGTCGCTAACGGTCAGAGACCAGCCCACAAAGGCCACCTTTATACTGTTATCATCCGCATGGGTAGGCTTGAACGCGGCGGTGGTATTCAGCTTGTAGTTGGGCTGCGCCGGGACCCTCTCGGTTTTGGTTGTTCCGGTGGAAGGATCACTACCGAACATGCCACCGTTGGCGTTATAGGTCACGGTGCGCTTGGTCTCGTTGACATCCGCTGTCCCATCATTGTCGGTGTCGTAGCCCCAGACAGCATGCAGGGTGGTATTTTGGGAGATCGTGTATTGGCTGCCAGCGCTGTAAACCATGCTTGGGTCGAGCGTGTCCTCCACACCGTAGATTTTGTCTACGGCTGTCTCGGTCCAACCTATAAAAACGGCTTTTTTGCCCGCTTCATTCAGCGTAATGGTGGGGATCATAGAGGAAAGCGTGATCTCGCCGCCGGTAACAGTCGCGTCGCCGGGGATATTAGCGGCCTGCCCCCAACGCTCCGCGTTTGCATGATAAGAGAGTGTATAACTGCTCGCTGCAGGATCATAGGCATAAGTGATGGTCAGGGAGGCTTGGGGGACAGTCTGCCCCTGAACATACCGGATCAGGCCGTGAGATTGATCGGCAAATTCGCTGTCGCCGTTGGTGTAGGAGGGGGTGTACCCTGCGGGAGATGCCTCCGTGATCTGATAGGCCGTGCCCACAGGCAGGCCGGAGATGGTAGCTGTCTGCCCGGCCTTCAGCTTGAAGGTTCCGCCGTTCCGGATACTATTACCACTGTTGGAATCGATCGTGATGGAATAATCTCCTTCCAGCGGATCCACAGTGCCTACGTCGCTGGAACTGGCGTTGTACAGGCCGAGGGTATAGGTAAATTCCTGATCTGGGTCTGCGTTGGTTATGTCCTCTGTTACCTTGACCGTCAGCGTCCCGGTGGGGGTCGCTTCGGTGCGCAGGCCGTTGTTGCCCAGGTAGACGGTGACCGTGGTATCGTCCACAGTATAGACCGGATGGCGGTAGTGGGCAGCGGTGCTAGTTACATTGTCGGTCTTGGCGGCAGTGCCGTCGGACACACGGCTCAGCTTGGCGGAGCCTGCTTTAATGTATAGGCCGCCGGCGTCTCCATCTGTGTGACCGATGAGCGCCTGGGGATTAAGCACCAGATGGTAATCGGTGAGCAGGTCGGCCTCAAGTTCGCCCTCGTCCCCTGTGTTTTTCGCTTGATAATACCGGTGTTCATAGAAGAAGGCGGCGCCGCGGCCTGTATGCGCACTCGTGGCGCGCACGATGTTGTAGACTGTGCCATCGATTGACACGCCGCCGCTTGTTGTGATCTCCTCTGGGGATATGACGGAGAGCTGATCCAAATGATCTTTTGCCTGAGCATCCGTCAAAAGATGCTGGTTGCCGCCTGAAACATTGTCCACCAGCACATACAGGGGGGTATCCTCGGTGTAGTGGTAGAAGGCGTTGGAATCGGCGGGGGTAAAGACGGCGGTGGCGGTGCCGTACTGAGTGTCACCGGTGCCGGCGGCATCCCAGGCGTTGCTGTAGAAGCTGGTGGTGCCGTCTTTGGAGTGGGCGATCAGGTAGTCGTTGTCGTTCTGATCAAATGTGACAGCATCATCCCGGTCCACCGAGTAGAACAGGCGGATGGGGTAGGCCTCACGGGTCTGCTGGATGGTGTGGGTGGTCTCACCCAGAGCGTCGGTGGTGCTCTTGGCGGTGACGGTGCGCAGGGGGATCAGGCTGGCCGGGACCTTCCAGGTGAGGATCTGGGTGTCCCCGTCTGTTGTGACGGTCAGCTGCAGATCGGCCAAGTCGGCCTCTCCGTAGATCTCGTTGCCCTCCACGGTGCCGGTAAAGGTGTAGGTAGCACCGTTGTCGTTTGTTGTGGCCTTGAACGCCTGGCCGGCATAGAGCACGGTGGGGGTGCCCACCACCTTCATATAGGTACCCAGTTCATCGGTAAAGGTGATGAAGCCGTTCTTACCACCGGTGCCCTCCGCGCCCTCAGGGGTCTCAGTGGGAGAGGTGGGGGCCTGAGTGGCAATGTCGTTTGCGATCTCATCAAAGATTTTCTTCCAGGCGTCTGCGTTGTCTACGTCCGTTACCTCGTAGTACGCGTCATTGTAGGCGAGGCTGGTGACGGAGGCCGGGAAGCCTGAGAAGGTGACATAGTCAGCGCGGCTCAACCCTTCGCCATATCTCATAATTTCAACGCTGTTGTTCTGCTTGTAGGTGCTGAAATAAGCGTTAAAATCGTTGGCGTGCGGATTGGAGGATAGCTGCTCCTTCGGGTTCAGACAGAGCCGGGCCAGGTCGGGGGCGTCTGCGGTGGCCGGATCTACGCCGATGGTGATAAATGCCCCCTTGTGGGTATAGTGATCGGCGACCAGGTCCTTTACATAGGCGGCAGTCATCATCATGGCGAAAGACTGGGCGTGGCGGGATTCATCACTACCCGCACCATCTCCAAATACATATTTTTCGATATTATTACTGGTATCCGTCGGGGGAGCGGTCACCCGGGTATCGCCGTCCTTCGGCTCGCCCTCAGAGAGCAGGATGATCTGGGGTGCCCGGTCGACCTGGGTCCCGCCCACCCTCACGGTGGTGTCGGCATTGAGCAGCTCCTGTGCGCCCAGATAAATACCGGACTGGGTGTATTTGTCGGTGCCGGAATTCCGCCGATCGATATCAAATGTACTCTCAACGGAATTTGCATTGCTGTTGATCCCGCAAGCGGTTACTCTGCCGCCGGTTCCTGAATTTGGAGCATAATCAAAATAGGCAGTTTGCGTCCCATTCTGATAGTGATCCAGAGGCAGCAGCACAGAGGCGTGGTCGGAATATCCGATCACCGCGACCCGGTTGTTAGGATTTGCGGCCATCAGGGTGCGGATGGCGGACTCTGTCGCGGTCAGCATGGCTTGCGCTTTCGTATCCGGGTCTCCCATTTTCGGAGACATATCCAGAATCAGTACGGTGTCGATGGGGACAGTGGAGGTATCCACGATGGTGGCCGCCGAGCCCAGGCCGGACAGGGCCACCAGAAAGTCGGCGTCAGCATCTTTCTTCACTGTGTTGGCATCCAGTCCATCTACGGGGGTGCCGGGCAATGTAATATCCTCCGTGGACACAGACTTGTCCGTCCAAATGCGTCCGATGTCCTTGGTGGTCAGGTATGCGTTTTCGCCTACGCCGAACAGGTCCTCCCAGTCGGTGTAGGTGGTCTTGTCCGCAGCGACCGGGGCGGGGTCTGGGCCTGTGGCCAGCGCCGCAGTAGGTAGTAGCCCCGTGAGCAGACAGAGCATCATCAGAATTGCTAAGATCCGTTTTTTCACTTCTCATTCCTCCTATTGTGTTTTTGTTCCGGGCCGGGAGTTGGCTGACCGGCCCTGTTTTTTATTCCATCTCCGCCAGCATCCGCCGGTAGCACTCCTGCCGCTCTGGACGGACTTTCCCGGCGCAGACGGGGCAGCCACATTTCTGCGGCCCCGCTCTGGAATAAACGATGGCTTTCCAGATATGCCCGCTGGGACACTCCCACCACGCCGTTTTATGGCTCCCCGCCGTCACCTGCTCCGGGGTGAGGGCGCCGTTGAGAGCGGGGTGCCACTGGGCGGCCACCTCTGGGGCCAGCGTCTTTAGATCGTTGAAGCCGGGCAGGGCCTGATGCCCTGTGCAGTAAGGGCACCCACTGCCGTGCTGAGTACGGGCAGCCACGGACGCCTGCCACGCATGGCCCAGTGCATCCCGCCACCACACCCGGCGGTTGCTGTACGGGGAGATAGCGTCCGGTGTCAGGCTCCCGTTCTTCTCCATATCCCACTGGGCGGCGATAGCAGGGAACTGACTTTCCAAATCGTTTTCTCCGGCGATTACCAGCTTCCCCGCGCAGACAGGGCAGCCCGCCCCGCCGGAGGTCCGGGAGCTGATCTTTGCCTGCCATACGTGCCCTTTGGTACACAGCCACCAGACCTTGCGGGAGTTTCCGGCTACCACGTTCCGGGGCGTCAGATCACTGTTTTTCGTAGGATGCCACTGCTTCGCCAGCTCCGGGTGGGTGGTGGCAAGGTCGTTGATCCCTTGCAGCAGGACCCGGTCAGCACAGACGGGACAGCCGCAACCGCCCAGCGTGCGGGATTTAACGATGGCCTGCCACTGGTGGCCCTGTTCGCAGACCCACCATGCCTTGAAGTGGCTCCCCACGGTGACGCGCTCCGGTATTATGGGCAGGTTTTTGGTAGGGTGCCATTGTTCCAGCAGGTCCGGCCGCTGGGAGGCCAGATCGTTTTCCCCCGGCCACGCCTGCTTTCCGGCGCAGTAGGGACAGCCGCTGCCCTTGGTACGGGTATAGACCGCCGCCTGCCACGCGTGTCCCTTGGGGCAAAGCCACCAGATCTTCTGTCTGCTTCCGTAGGACACGTCCCTTGGCGTCAGCGGTCCATTTTTAATCGGGTGCCATTGGGTCAGCAGGGCCAGTTCGTTCCGCTCCATGCAGTAGTCATAGAGAGATGTGCGTAAGATTCATCCCCCCTTCACCACAGAATTCACATTCCACTTCCCTTTTGCTTATTCATGATGGGCGGATAAACTCAAAGCGAACAAAAAACGGCTTTCTATTGCCCGAAGAGCAGGTAGAAAGCCGCAGTGAAGCAGGCCACAAAAGCAGTTCTTTTTGTGGCTTATATTTTTATGCGCAAATATGTGGGGGATGCTTGCACTTCTGGAAATGCTATGGTAAAATCACCTTATAATATGTACTTCTATAACCCAGACACCCATATGATCTTGTCAGAATGTGAATTCTGTGATTACGAAACCAGCCCCAGCCGATCCAGCTGCCGCTGGTGCTCCGCCCCAGAGGTCAGGAGGTAGATGCGGGTAGTCTCGATGCTGCTGTGTCCCAGCACATCCGCCAACTTCACGATGTCCCGGCTGGCCCGGTAAAAGGCTGTGGCGAACAGATGCCGCAGGTTGTGGGGAAAGACCTTGGACGGCTCCACCCCTACATATTTGCACACCCCCTTCATCTCCGCCCAGATCTGCCGGCGGCTGAGGGGCGTCCCGTTTCTGGTGAGAAAGATCTCGCCGGAGGCGGTCTTCTGCTGTTTGGCGTACTTCAGCAGCTTGCGACACAGCTTATTAGGGAGAAGGATGGTGCGGATCTTGCCTTTCAGGGCGATCTCCGTCCGCCCCGCTTTGGCGGCTTCCACCGTGATATACCGCACCTCGGATACGCGGATGCCGGTGGCACAGATGGTCTCCATCAGCAGGGCCAGACGCTCCTTGCCCTGAGATTTTGCTGCGGCGGTGAGGGCGTCGTAGTCGCTTCGTGTCAGGTCCCGGCTGTCATCCCGGAACATTCTCCGCTGGAGCTTGAGAAATTTCACCCGGCAGTCCGCAAGTCCCAGAAAGTCCAGCAGGCCGTTCAGGGCGGAGAGCATGGCGTTGACGCTGGCGGGGGCGTAGCCCTGCTCCACCAGATAGGCTTTCCACGCCGCTGTTTGCTCCTTGGTGATCTCCCGCCCGCCCAGCCAGCGGGCGAAGCCACGAATGTCCCGGAGATATTTTTCAATGGTCGCCGCGCTTTTTTCCTCCAAGCGGAGGTTGTTTGCATACGCCTGAATGTGTTCCGATATTGATTTGTGTTCGTTCATGGGATCCCTCCTCAATTTTCCTTACAGCTATTGTACGGGTATAGCAAAGCCCACAGCGGCAAATCCCGCTGTGGGCTTTTACGATCCCGTTCCGCTTGCCGTATGGATAGGTTGCCCACCGGTAGAGGGAAATCATGCACTTGGTTCATGATTTGACTTTTAATTGTTTTTTGCAGCATATTTGCTTCCTCTCTGCTCGTTGTGACTGGCAAACAAACCATACTGGAAGATGGTCGGAAAGTCGAGAGGAAAATTTGATCTAATACGTAGAAAATCGGATGAACGTGGAGCGGGTTCCCGATTTGCTCTTTCAAAGAAATAAGGTTTGATTAGGAACCCCTATCCTTGTTTATGGCATAGCACACCTTGCAGTGGTTCTGTGATGGAAATATCCTTTACAATCCCTGCAAGCCATAAAATAGTGACGAGGCCGTTGGATTCACCAACAGCCCCGCTTGTTGACAACATAACCAGCCACAGACGGCGCTGGAGCACTTGGAAATCACGCAGTCAAAGATGGCTTGAAAGGAGATGGAATCGAGAGGATAAGGCTAAAAATAAGCGGAAATTACACAAAAAAGTTTTCTCAGTTCTTTAATTTAGCATGCCAAAATTTGATTGCAATACCCCCTGTTTGGGAAGGCCCCTCTATTGTTTAATTGCCCTGCAAATTTTGATCTGGTTTTCGTTGCAAAAGAGTTGTTATTCTCTAACCGGATGGATGACGAGAGAAGCCGGAAAGGGAACCCCCGGCCTCCATTCATAGGAAGCCGGGGTTGCGAAGTCGATATTTACTGGGTGCGGGTAAAATCAGGACAAAAAAATACTTCAAAAGCAGAAAAAGAGGATTGACAAAAGCTATGGTGCAGAGTATAGACATCTCTATCGTTCTGCGCGGCAGGTGCATTGCTCGAAAGGATGACAGCATCAATAAAGCATCAGAAATGTAAAGGACGAACTATTGCGAGTTGGCTAGTGTCTGGGACAGTAAGGAAGCTTTAAGCGTGCAGACTTCCACAGCCACTCCAAAACCACGTGCCGCGGGTTCGAATCCTTCTGCTTTTGATGTTGTACGCCACTTCTGCCGCACAGTTCAGGGGGAAACCTTGCTGTCAAAAAAGCCCCGGATTAGCTGTGCCCGGAGTTCCTGCTTTGCCAGTTCCCGCTCGTAGTGCCGTGCAAACTCTGAAGTCTTGGCATCCAGTGTCACATCTCCGTTAAACCGGGCCTCCACGGACAGCTTGATGCCGTAGGCCACCATTGCCCACCCGATGCCGCGATACCTGGGGACAGCGGTGCAGGTCGGACTGCTCTCGTCTGCCCCTCCATATAGATGATATGGACTGCCAAGACGTCCTCCTAGACCTCATAAGCGCCCAGGGCCACTAGTTCGCCCTCCCCAGTCTTGTGCGCATACACCGTAAGCTAGCTTGTCACGATATACTCGCTTGTCCAATCGGTCTGTCATTGGGACTTCACCGTGGTCTCCAGGTCCTGTCTGGCAACCCTGGACATCATGACCGGTACCTTCACAAGATCCCCATTCCAAACATGAAGCGCAAACCGTGCCATACCATCACTGTCCTTGTACATCTCTTGTGTTGAGTAATACCATACGGAATCTGAAAATAAAAGGTCTTTCCACAATTTATTTCATCATCCAGCGCCGCCACGAGTTCAAGAAGTTCGGCCGCGACTGAACCCGCCTCGTCATTCTCCTCGCATGTGCACATTCTTACCCCTTTCCGGTCCAGCTTTTTGCCCGCACGGCCCTTCTAAATGGTCCCCCACAGGATATCTCTGGAATATCCAAATCCCGTGCACAGCCGCCAGTAACAATGCGTTTGTTGGCTGGGGCCTGGGGTGCCGTCTGGCTGAGTGGTCGCGAGTCAGAGGCCGGCGGTACCCTCTGCCCCATATCCGTGCGATCGTCCCGGCTTGCGTGAGTTCGTGAAATCTGTTAAACCGTCTTTTACCTCTGGCGAGTTTGCTGGCACGGCCGCCTGCCGCCGT
>OAVO01000931.1_pt1 | contig 15014 bp, 15 predicted proteins | sample 1501411 | NCBI WGS metagenome assembly OAVO01 (sample SAMEA2580081, study PRJEB22360) | human gut metagenome | biome: human gut; feature: human-associated habitat; material: faeces | place: Denmark | collected 2008/2010 | reverse complement strand
TGCCTGTTTTTCAATCAATGCTTGGTGTTTTTCTTTTCATTTTAGCTAAAATTTATGTTGTTATTAAATCTTTGATTATGATGTAAATATACGAAAAATTCATGAGATATGCAATAAAATATATAAAAACAGACTTGGGTATACGGTATGAAATAAACCGTTCTGTCAAAGTCTGTCCTTCGGGGATATCAATTAAATTCCTCCCATTCCATATCACCAGAATAGAGATTGAAAATAATTGCTACGATACCTAAAACAACTCCAATAATTATACACCAAAGATGCTCGATTGTCAAAAGGATCAAACTTGGAATTGCGCAAATAAGGCTTTTCCAGTTCTTTTTGATTCTTTGCAACAAATCTTTCATGCAAATATCATTCTTTGACAAAGCGAATAACCCGTTTACTTTCGATCTGTTTTACCTCTCCTGTCGCTTCATCTTCAATAATAGCTTCTGTCAAAGGATAATACCGACCGTTATCAATATGATAAGAATCTGCAAATCGATGAAACAAGCCTATCGCCGTCTTATTATCATCTTCATCGCCTCCATCCATAAAACCTGCTTGGGGGTCATATTTATCCGATGTGTAAAATTCAATTTTTCTTAATTTTTCCATAATCGCTTTCTATTTAACCTCTCCTGCTGTATTTTATATAGCAGGAGAGGATCGTTGTTTTTATTCGTCCAATTCAGAAATCGTTGTAAATCCTTTCCAGCCTTTTGCTTTTTTATATGCATCGACACATCCAGCAGGAACTTTCAGAACGGAGTAGGAATTTATACCCATAAATACATTATATCCACAACTCGGCGGTGTTCTCGTTCCGATCTTGAACAATTGGAGCTGGGAATCTTCGTAAAAGGTATAGCCTCCAATCTCTGTTACTTGTGTACATGCAGACATATCCACAGTCGTCAATGCTCTACAACCAACGAAGGCTCCATTATCCATATAATACCCATCAACCATTAAAAGTTGTGATCCTTTCTCGAACGTTACGGTTTTCAGGGAGGTACAGCCATTGAAAGCATTAGCTTCAACCGTCTCCACACTTGCAGGTATCTCAATCGTGGTTAGAGAGGTACAATCACGAAAGGTGTTATATTGAATCATTTTCAATTTTGACCCTTTCTCGAACGTTACGGTTTTCAAGGAGGAACAGCCCAAGAAGGCATCCTCTTCAATCGTCTCCACACTTGCAGGGATCTCGATCGAGGTTAGAGAGGTACAACCCGAGAAGGTGCTATCTCCAATCGTTTTGAGTTTTGACCCTTTCTCGAACGTTACGGTTTGCAGAGAGGTACAATACGGGAAGGCATTATTTCCAATCGTCTCCACACTTTCTTTTTGCTTATAACCCACCGCAGCAGGAGTTGATACGGTAAGAAATCTTACAAATTATGGATTTTAAGATCGGAGATGTTGTCAGACTAAAATCTGGTGGCTATGAAATGACAGTCGCTCAGTATCCATTCAAAACAATGGATGGTGTAGAACATCCAGAAAAAGTTGAATGCAAGTGGTTTAATGGGGATCACCATCTTAAACATGAAGTGTTCCATATCAACGAAATCGAAAAGCTATGAACTACTGGCGTGTGATTTAGAAATTTAAAACTCAAACTCATTATGAAAAAACTATTCTTATTTGCCGCAGTGATGTTTTCGAGTATTTCGTTTTCGTCTTGTTCCGAGGATGATAACAAAGAGAACCAGACATCGCAAAAACTACTTAAACAGATAGAAAAGATATTTAGGAATGGCACCTGCTATTATAATTTCAGTTATGACGACAGCGGCCGCCTTGCGAAAGTTACCATCAATGGTGATCATGATTTCTGTGGTGATTATCCTTATACCTATACAGACAATAGTGTCAGCGTTAAATATAACGATCATAGTTACGATCCATGGAATTATGACGCTGCATTTATTCTTGATCATAACGGTTATGTTACCGAATTCGATATAAATGGCGAGACCCGCTGGCGATATGAATACGAAAACGGTTATGTGTCCTCAAAAAGTTCCAATAGAGATAGAGAGATTGTGACTTATCGTTGGGAGAACGGTAATCTGATGGAATGCCGACAGGTCGTTGAAAATCTTCATGACACTTATACACATACATGTACTTATACATACACTGATAAACCGAATAAGTTAAACGTTAATTTGTTTGATGGAGAATTGTCGTACACCGACAGCGGAATCTTTGAATACAACTCTCTGTTTACCAATTTCAAAGGCTCCATCTCATCCAATTATCTAGCTTCGATAGGAAGCTACGTGGATGGCAAATTATCTCCCTATTACTCTTGCAAAATATCTTACGAATACGATGACGAAGGCTATCCCACAGGGATAGTGTTGTCCTATGATTCAGGCGGTTTTGTTTATTTGAGATTGACCTACTATTAATCCGTCATCATTACAGAATAGACCTGTGCAGCGGGTCCATCCTGAGATTAGAGTTATTGACAAACTTAAAAATTCATCATTATGAAAAAGCTATTCTTATTTGCCTTGTTAGCAGCCTTGTGTTGCAGTTGCACAGAGAGCAATACGGATGAGAATACAGACCCGAACGGAGGTCCCAATTCTGGACAAACCACTCCGCCCGACCCCGATTCAGATGCAAAGGATGTGATTCATGTTCCTGAGGGAGGTATGCTTGCAGGGATTCTGAATGAATTGGGGCTGAAAGAGCCCTTGTCATTGAAATTATCTGGGACGTTGAACATATTTGACTTTATGACAATACGGACCACTCCGAGTTTGGAGCACCTCGATATTTCGAGAGTAAACCTTTCGGTTTTGCCAGAGCAAGTGTTCTCTGGATGTACCAATATTAAGAGCCTCATCCTTCCCAACACGCTAACTGCAATCAAATCATACGCTCTTTCAAAAACTTTGTTGGTTTCAATTTCGATCCCTGCAAGCGTGGAGACGATTGAAGAATACGCCTTCGAGGGTTGTGAAGCATTGACCTCGATCGAGATCCCTGCAAGTGTAGAGAAGATTGGAGAGTTAGCCTTCTATGGCTGTACCTCCCTGCAAACCGTAACGTTCAAGAAAGGGTCGCAACTCAAAACAATCGAAATGTCTGTCTTCGGGCATTGTAAGGCATTGGCCTCAATCGAGATTCCTGCAAGTGTGGAGACGATTGTTGGTAATGCATTCTATGGATGTACAGCATTGGCCTCGATCGAGATACCTGCAAGTGTGGAGTTGTTCGTTTATCTGACAGTAGGCATTTGGCGCAGCCCGTAAGCAAATAAACAATACCCCACACCGAATAGAATATATCAAGAATGATATATGCCTATACACGGTGATGAGTGTTTGTATTGCCTATCCTTGCTTACTTAAAATCGCCAAATTTTACTGCCAAGGATTAGCGAAACACTTTCACTAAACTAATATGTCTTCGTCCGTTTGGGGACGATGCCACAAAGTTAGGAAATGTTTTTCAATACGCAACACTCTTGGGGTATTGTAGTTACAAAGGTCTTAAAAACAACGTAACAATCCAACAGCGATATAACTGGAAAGTAAACTTTGTTCTTTACATATTGGGAAAATCGTCTCCAAGACGATCCGCACTTCCCGATGTCTCTGTATCGATATGCAATATTACATTGTGTCGAATCTTTGTTTTAAGGCTGCCTCATGGCGTAAAATCCATTGTTTGCAATCTGTTATTGCATGATATTCCAGTATATGTCCGCATAAAGTCCGTATTTCTGCAAGAGCGATGACATTACAGAATATAAAAAACGTTGTTTCAGCCACTTTGCAAATCCATAAAGTATCTGTCCGCTTTGTTTTGTTGTAAAAGAGAATACCCCTGCCGTCGTGAAACAGCAAGGGTATTCATTTTCGGTTGGACATCGTGCGCAGGCTACTCCACAAACCACCTGTATTCTGCATCGCCCTCGATGGCTCTGCCTATACCTGTGATAAGTTCCGTAGCGTTCAGCGAACGGTCGAGGAACGTGTCGATGTAACTCGACTTGTTGGCTCCCGTAAAGAGGTTGTACACCCTCCAAAGGTCGATCTCTGGATTGTCCCCTCGTGAGAAGTTCTCGTCAGCGTAATACGCCTTTGCTACGGCGTTGATATGGCAGTCCGTAAACTCCATAGCAGGAAGCCGTCGTTTCTCCGCTGCGGGCAGGTATTGATACAACCGTGTCTTGCCGATAAGCTGGGCGAACTGGTGTTCGGTAAGGCATCGTTCCTGCATTGCTGCCATCCGCTTTACATGGCGTTCGGCATCGTATTGCTGGAATAACTGCAACGAGGCATCGAACAAATCCTGCACGCCCGCCACCCGCAGCTCGCTTTTGAAACCGTCCGTCGATACACAGAGGTTACAGCACACGAGGTTCTTGAAGCCGATGAAGACCTTGAATTTCTCCACCGTCTTCTTGGAATAGAGATTCTCATGGTTGTAGGCTCGTACACCGCCTATCGAGAGATTCAGTCTGTTCCCTGCCACATCCTCGTAAATCGTGGGTATCTCGAAACAGAAAGCCATCCGTTCGTAATAGATGGTCTTGTCGGTTTCCAAGAGTTGATTCACGGGTTTGTGGATGGCTTCGGGAATCCGTCCCTTGATGATATGGGACACGACTATATCAGGCGCGTCGATTACCTCCTGCGGGAACATACGGTGTGCAGCACCTAATACCGTTTCGATAAAACTCTGGTGGGAGATGGTCACCTCGTTGTCCTTGCTGAATACGGGAACGACACAATCCTCTCTCAAGTGGGCTATATCGACTGGCTTGGTGTTGGCCTCGATAAAGTGGCGGTTATGACGGACGCCCAAAGGAACGATGACAGGGGTTGTCGATGCAATTCGGGCAGGTCGTTCCTCTGCGGCCGTTGCATCCTCCATAGAGGCAGGAATTGCAGATGCGGCAGGAACGGGTTCGGCAAAGGGATTGTCTGCATTCAATCCCACGGCAAATGCCGCATCAGGCTGAAACGCTGGGTACATGGCAGCAGGGAGTTTGAGGTTGGACACTCGGTTGTGCAGGCTGTGTCATGTTGCACCATTTGAGGATGGCCTGTCCCACGGCAGGTGTGATGAGGAATTCGGGACGCCCCGTGAACAGTCCTGTGCGGTCTTTGGACGTGGCGGCCTTGTGGTTCATCGCTATATCCAAAACAGCAGTAAACTCGTAATCCACATTGTCGCGCTGTACGGCTTTCAAGCCTACCTTCTCTGGAACCATCCTGCCGTTCTTGTCCGAGAGGACGTAATCCTGCTTGGAACGCATGGTGCAGATAACATGAGCGGAGGAGGTCAGGATACGCTGGATAAAGGCGTTCTGACGGGGTGTAACCTTGGCCCAGTTGGCAAAGGAGTTCCCTTGCAGGTTGGCGTGGAAATCCAGCAGATAGTCCCAGCAATGGGAGATGCTGTCGATGATGATGACCTCGGCTCCCGCCTGCTCACAGATGCCTATGGCTTCGATGTAGGTTTCGGGGGCATAGTTTTCGAGCGTGAGGACTTGATAACCGCCCAGATGGGCATAAAGGTCGGCCGAGCAGTTCTCCGAATCGATGACGGCGACACGAGACCAGTCGCCTGTCATGCCGTAAGCGATCAGAAGCGACGAATAGGTCTTGCCCGAACCCGAAGCTCCCGCCAGTGCAAGCCGCATCCTGGCTGCACGGCGCATGGATTGTCTCAATTGCATAACTCTACGAATTAAATGATTAATAGATTATTAAACTGATCATCCCGTTCGTAGCTTTTGTGGTTGTCTGGGATTTCTCTCGATAATCTGTCAGCGAAATCCTTCTCTGTAATATTAGTTCCCAAACATCGATGGGGAGGGGGATTTGATTCATGTATCTGTTCGCGGGGAGGACATACGGGATTTATTACCCAAATCTACCCATATAATGAAATAATCACTATCTTTGTCACAAAAGAAACAGACTATGTCATACCAGCCGCCTTATACCATCACGCCGAAGATTACCCATCTGGTCGCCCAGATCAGCGAGGCCATCGGTGGCTATTATGCGCAGGAGAACCTGCGTTTGCACCGCGTGAACCGTATTCAGACCATTCGGGGGACATTGGCCATCGAGGGCAACACGCTCACGACCGAGCAGGTTACGGCAGTATTGGAGGGGAAACCCGTCGTGGCTCCTATCAACGAGGTGCAGGAGGTGCGCAACGCACTCAAAGCCTATGAACTGCTCGATGTACTCGATCCCCATAAAGTCGATGATCTGTTAAAGGCGCATGCCACGATGGAGGCAGGCTTGATCGACGACGCAGGACGGTTTCGCAGGGGTGGTGCTGGTGTGGCCGCAGGCAACCAGATAATTCATTATGCGCCCGATGCCGAGCGTGTCCCGTACCTTGTCAATGACCTTTTCGAGTGGCTGCGTACCACCGAGGAACACCCTTTGATTGCCAGCTGCGTATTTCATTACGAGTTCGAATTCATCCACCCTTTTGCCGACGGCAACGGTCGCACGGGACGTCTGTGGCAGACATTGATTCTCTCGCGCTGGCGTCCCATCTTCAAAAACCTGCCCATCGAGAATATCGTCTATAAATACCAGCAGGCCTATTACAAGGCGATAGCCGTAAGCGGCGGCAAGGAGGGTTGCACGCCCTTTATCGAATTTATTTTAGGGGTAGTTGCCGAGACATTGACTGCCCAAGAAGCTGCCCCAAAAACCACCCGAGAAAGGATCGTGGATGAGATTCGAAAGAATCCCAAAATTTCACGCCGTACGCTGGCCGAGGCCGTAGGCATCACGCCAGATGGTGTCAAGTATCATTTGCAGAAACTGACGAAAGCAGGTGTTATCCGCCATGTCGGCGCAACCCGCTCGGGGAAATGGGTGATATGCAAATAGGGACAAACTTGGTCAAGGGGTATGAAATATAGACCCCTCGTCCAAGTCTGTCCTCTGCCTATTCATCTATTGCCAGCCTACCCGAACAATGTATGCCTGTTCACAACTGGCATCGCCTTATAAGTCTTACCTTGCAACTGGCTGCCGTTGCGCTCTACACTTCGATAAACACCGTCCCTGCCGATGCTTCCCCATTGCTTGAAGAAGAACAACGCTCCCTGTTTCTCGGTCTGATCTTTTATCGACAGCACCCACGGTTCTTTCATCGGTCGTGCGTTGACTGCATGTTCTCCGCCTACGATTACCCAATTTATATTCGTCAAGTCGAGTTCTCCCAAATCCTCCACCAATGGCTCACATGATAAAAACCGTATCGAAGCAGGCAGATTGCGCACGCTGTCGATTCTGTGTTTCACATCGCTTGCTTCTACCGACACGCCGAGCCACACATTTGCAGGTATCGCCCGTGCTGTAAAATATTCTGCCATCCGCTCGGCCCGTTTCGTGAGAATCTGATACGTGTGCTGTGGTGTCGAACGAATCACGGCCATCACCTTGTCGATAAATTCAAACGGCACGTCCTTATGGAAAAGGTCGGCCATCGAGCAGACGAAGATGAACGAGGGTTCACGCAATAGTCGTGGCATGTTCAGCGCGTATTCGTGCATCGTTACTGTAAATCCGTTCACATACTTTCTCACTCCATTCTTCTGCATCTGCAACGCAATCGTTTTTGCATAGCAGTTGGCACATCCTGCCGATAGTTGCGTACATCCCGTTACAGGGTTCCACGTCTCGGTTGTCCATTCAATCTTTGTAGACATATTTTAAATATTTTTAGTTATTAATTTCTCTCTGTATAGCTTTTGAGAGGGAGGGGACAAACTTGGTCGAGAAGGTTAAATATAGGACCCTCGTCCAAGTCCGTCCTCTGCCTGTCCTAAAACTCGTATTTCTTTTTTCCGAGTTTGAGCGCCCGCGCTTGGTTCTGCTTGCAGTCCTCCAACTCGAAGAACAGGCCGATGACCTTGCGATCTACTCGTCCCTCGAACGGGATGCCATTATCAGAAATCAACTGCCGCATGAACGCATTGGCCTCGTTCGCTGGTACGATGTCGCCCGTGTGGAAACGACTATACACGGCTTGCTGCATCTTCTCGGAGGTGAGTTGCTGGTTCTCCTCGATGCTGCCCAATGCTGCTTCGATCTTACGGCGGTCGTAACCGAGGGCTTCGATACGTTTAGCCCCCAATATCGTATGGGCTTTCACCATCGTTGCACACTCCTCACCCAGCTCGTCTAGCATATAACTCGGCTCTGCATCGGGGTTGGCTGCCTGTAATCTGTCGAGCTGGCTCACCACCTCCCGCCACAATTCCTTGGTACTTTTCAGTCCAGCCTGCTTACGGCGTAGACGATCCTCGTCCGTAGTGGGCTGGTTATACTTCACGAACCGCGTATGAAATGGAGCATCCTTATAGGCAGTCTTTACTGCCGAAGGATATTTGTAGTAGGCCCGTATCTTCTCGTCCTCCCACGCATTGTCCCACATAAACCAGTTACGCTTGTTCTCGCGGGTTACGAACCGCTTGTAATCCATGCCGCCGATGGCTTCCAGCAATGTTGCCTTTTCGATGTCGTTGGCGGTAGGGATCGCGGTCACCCTGTTATATATGGCCTCCTTGCTCTCCAACTGCTGGATGAGCGTTTCTCGCGGCAGGCTTGCCAACTTGCTATCCGTGTTGGTTACATGGTAGGCTTTCGCCACACCGTTGCGGAAGCGACCGATGGCCTGCACCACCTCGGTCTGCGGGTCGATCATCGAATGGGGTGCATGGAATACGTCCGTCAGCACGATGACGTTCGGCTGGTAGTCCAGCTTGATGTCCACGGCCGAGTAGAAGCGACTGGTGAAGAAATTGACCTCGGCTAACTCGCTAAGGTTGTCGCTTACGGCTGCAAAACCCTCGCGTTTGAGTTTGCGCACGCTCTTCTCAGAACAAAAAACTTTGCTCCGTTCTTGGAGTTTGAGGGTCTGGATGAGGCTCAACGTCGCATCCGTCGAGTTGAAGAAGATGCAGACCTTTTCGCCTGCCTTACGATAGCGTTCCAGCAGTTTCCGCAGTACGTGTACCGTGTTGTTGGTCACGACCACCGTCAACTCCTTACAGTAGTCGTAGGTGGGGACGATACACAGCATCTCAAAACCTTGTTCCTCGAACCGAGGGTCGGATGGGATGATAGGCGTGGCAGATACCATCGCTTTGCCCTTGAACTTGAAAAAGTCCTCGACGGGCAGGTAGATGTCCCCGCGATAGCCCACGTCCTGTATGGGCTTCTCGCACTCGTCGAACAGGAGGAAATACTCTTCGTAAACCGCTATGCCCGATTCGTACATGGCGGGGAGAACTTTTTTATCGAAGCCCTCGGGAGTGGTGATGATCTTTCGATAACCGTCCTCCTCACCTGCGAGGTAGGCTTTCACGTCCTCGCGCGTCGTACCCTCGTACACGGCGAACAGAAAATCGTGCTGGGCCTTTTTCCCGATAATCACGGGCACGTTCGGCTCGATGATGATGGAGTGGCGGGCCGCATTGATCTCCAACGTCGTCGCGCCGCAACCCGTCATTACCTTGTTCAGAATCGTGTTCGTCGGAATCTCTTCCATTACCTCCGAGAGCCACGATCCCTTGTCGATATTTATATCTCTAATTATCATTTTGATTTTAGTTTCCACCTCCACTTACTTGGGCTTTCGGCTTTCTCCCACAACCTCGTCTGCTGCGCAGTCAGACGTGATTGCAATGGCAAAGTTCATCCTTTTCATCTACAAAAACACGAAAAGAATAGACAACGAAAATGCTATCTATTCTTTCCAAAAATCGAAGTATATAAATCGAACTATTTCATCAGATCCTTGAACGTATTATGACCACTTTTTCTTAACGCCTCTTGTGCCTCTTTTCCTCTCAATATATATGGACTGAACCGAGGCTGTTTGCCCTGTTTCAGCAGGTATTTGATTCGCCCTGCAATATTTTGAAGATCGAGTCCAGCATCACTGTCCGTAGTTATCAATCCGAGATATAAAAGATAGTTTTGAATGATACGACACAATCCCGAGCTGACAGTCCGCGTGTCTTTGGACACATCCTTGAACATCGTATAAGTCCCGTATATGATGCGTTCAATCATTTCGTTTGCCTTACGCCCTTTTTCATGGTAGGCATCCAATGCCTTTTGTGCCTCCTCCACCGAGTGTATGTCTTCCAAATGGCTCTCGCAATATTGCAACAATGCACAGCGTAATACCCAATTCTCGAAGTTAGGTAAGGTGAGTTTTTTCGAATAGCTATTGAATTTATTGATTGTTAATACGATTTCATTCGTCTTCCGTGAGCGAATGGGAGTTTGCTTGCAGAAAAGATAGGTTTTTAATAACTCCTCTCGCATGTGGTCTTGATAATAATCATTGGGGTTATCTGTATAATAGTCGTCAAGCGTATAATCGTCGTCTTGGCCTTTCTGCCATTCGCACAACAAACCCCACTCGACGAACATCAACGCCCATATAATCGCAATCTCCTCTTGCGGTATCTGTTCCATATATTTGGAGGCTGACCTGTCCGAGAAAAGCAATCGTTTACAGAAATCCTCGAACATAAGACGATTATGAATCGTAATGGGCTGGTCTCTGCCTTCCAGTTCTGCATCCAGCGTTCGATAAAAATAGGGAGCATCCATGCCGTAATACTTTTTCGTATAGTGCAATGCTCTTTGAAATTGTTCCCAAGTAAAGATGTGCGGGCAACCGATTGTATCCTTATCCATAGTAATTTAGTGATTAGTAGTCCCCAATATACGAAAAACAAAGGACAAACTTGGTAAAGGGGGTCTATAATTAACCTCTTTTACCAAGTCTGTCCTCGCTATCTACCCAATATATCCAATCGTAAAACAGATTAGGAGGACAAACTTTGTACAGCGGTCTATAAATCATACCGCCGTACAAAGTCTGTCCTCGTTCAATCGCATATCTACAACCAGCGAGGACAAACATTGACATAGGGGTTTAATATAGACCCCTTGTCGATGTCTGTCCTCTTCCCAACCTATAACAGATGAGCCATAGCAGCGTCGATCTGACTGTTCTCGAAACTGTCCAAGTAAATCTGTGTAGTGGATAGATCAGAGTGTCCCAGCGATTCGGAAATCAAGGCTACGCTTACTCCTGACCGCTTCAAGACTGTCGCGTAGGTATGACGGGCAACGTAGGTTGTTAAGTTCGTTGCCAGTCCCAGCCGTTTGCTCCACTCTTTCAACTCTCGGTTTATATGGACTAAAACCTTATGCACCCTGTTGTGAATCTGCTGTTCGGTACGGTGTATATGACGGTCGAGAACAGGAAAGATATAGTCCTCCTGCATAGCTTCCGAACGGGTGTACTTGGCAATGATCTCCCTTGCCTGCGGATGCAATCGACAAGTCATCGTTTTTCCTGTCTTATGACGGCGATAGAAAATCCGATCCTCTTCCATATCGACGTAGCGTAAGGTGGCAATATCCTTGAAATTGATTCCAGCCGAAAAGTAAGAAAACAAGAATATATCCCGTGCAAACTCGGTATAGGGAGACCTCGTTACGGGTAATTCTGCCTGCATCAATCGTTGTATATCCTCTTTATGAATGGCTCGTTTACGTGTCTGTGTCCAATGCTTTCCCACCTTATATGAAATAAAAGGATTCTCCTTGCAAAGGAAAATCTTGTCAGCAATGGCCTTATTGTAAACGGCTTTCAGTACACTAAATTTCGTGGCTATCGAATTGGATTGATTACACGCCGAATGGAGAAACGCCTCGAAATTCCTCAAAAACTTTCCGTCGATCTCTTCAAACCGTAATTTGGCAGGATGGAATTTAACGAGTGAGGTACAGGTGGCTGTGTACTTGATTGCCGTGTTGATTTTCCCTGCTTGTTTCATGGCTGTAATTTGTTGCTGAAAATAGTTATCGACGAATTGTGGAGTGCATTTTGCGGTCTGGTCAAATAGGCTGGTAAAATCAACCTCCATATCCAATGCCTCCAATCGCTGGATTTTCTTTCGGTAAGTCGATAATGTACTGTCTATCTGACTTTGCAGAGCAGCACGGTCGGGGCAGTCTGCCGTTATCATTTCGGCATCCTTATTCCAATAATGCGGCTCTACCGATAGCCCCAAAGCAACAAATTTCGTGGTGCGGTCGTGGGTAAATCGAAGCATCAACGGGGATTGACCTTGCTTGTTGATTTTACCTGCTCGTAAAACGACTTTGATTTTCATTTACTTGCGTGTTGCGCAAGCAATCGAGAGTAGCAGATTTAGGGTACAACAAAGGGTACAACAATGCGCCTCAAACCGCTGTTTCCAGCCCCTTTCCCTTCGCAAAACAGCACAAAAAAAGAGATTGCAAATTCTGCAACCTCTTGATTTTATGAGCTGTTGACGAGGCTTGAACTCGTGACCTCTTCCTTACCAAGGAAGTGCTCTACCACTGAGCTACAACAGCGATCGCCTTAAAAAGCGTTGCAAAAATAAGCAACAATTTCGAATTGGCAAAAAAAATCGCGGCTTTTCACGATTTATTTATATCTTTCGTTAGATTTGCGGAACGGAACCGCACAACTATCAACCCGCAACAATGAAAAAGATACTTATTATCGGCGCCGGAGGTCAGATCGGATCGGAACTGACGACCTACCTGCGTGGTATTTACGGCTCGCGCAACGTCGTGGCCACCGACGTACGTGAATGCAAGGCGCTGGGGGCCGACGGCCCGTTCGAAGTGCTCGACGCACTCAACGCCACGTCGGTAGCCTCAGTCGTCGCCCGACACGAGATCGACACGATCTTCAACCTCGTGGCCCTGCTGTCGGCCGTCGGCGAGCGCAACCCCCAAATGGCGTGGCACGTCAACATCGGCGCCTTGATGAACTCGCTCGAGGTGGCGCGCCAGCACCATTGCGCGCTCTTCACCCCCAGCTCGATCGGGGCGTTCGGCCCCTCGTCGCCCAAAGTCCGCACGCCGCAGGACACGGTCATGCAGCCCACGACGATCTACGGCATCTGCAAGGTGACGGGAGAGATGCTGGGCAACTACTACCACCACAAATACGGCGTCGATACCCGTTCGATCCGTTTTCCGGGCATCATTTCGAACGTCACGCTGCCGGGCGGCGGTACGACCGACTATGCCGTGGAGATCTACTACGAAGCGATTCGAAGCGGCCGTTACACCTGCGCCGTGCCCCACGACGTCTACATGGACATGATCTACATGCCCGACGTGCTGCGCGCCTGCGTGGAACTGATGGAGGCCGACCCCGCGCGGCTGCGCCACCGCAACAGTTTCAACATCGCCTCGATGAGCTTCACGCCCGACATCATCGCCGCCGAGATCCGCAAGCGCATCCCCTCGTTCACGATGGACTTCAACATCGATCCCGTCAAGGAGGAGATCGCCCGCAGCTGGCCCGACTCGCTCGACGACACCTGCGCCCGCGAGGAGTGGGGCTGGCGTCCCGAATGGGATCTTTCGCGGATGACCGACGACATGCTCGCCGCGATCCGCAGCCGGACGGCGCATCCCCGCCACGCCTGACATACGACCCTCGCCGTCAGAGACGCCGGAGACGACGAGTCCTCGACGGGAACTTTTCGATAAGCCGAGTACAGAGCCGCGCTCGCCCGGGCCATGCCGAGGCGAGAAAAGGAACACGAATGTGAACGATTTTCCGGCCGTTCCCGTTTTTCGGAATCGCCGTTTACTAAATTTTTTATATATTTGTAAGACTTTAAAACCACTAATCCCATTCGGACCATGACGCAATCCAATGTAAGGGCCGCATTCGAGCGGCATTTCAATACCCACGGAACACTCTACGCCTCGGCGGGACGCATCAACCTGATCGGCGAACACACCGACTACAACGGCGGCTTCGTCTTCCCGGGTGCCGTCGACTGCGGCATCACGGCGATGATCCGCCCCAACGGCACCGACCGCGTGCGCGCCTACGCCGTCGATCTGGACTCCTATGCGGAGTTCGGCTTGCGCGAGGAGGACAAACCCTCCGAGTCGTGGGCCCGCTACATCTTCGGCGTCTGCCGCGAAATCCAGAAGCGCGGCGGCCGCATCGGCGGCTTCGACACCGCCTTTTCGGGCGACGTACCGCTGGGAGCGGGCATGTCGTCGTCGGCAGCGTTGGAGTCGACCTTCGCCTTTGCGCTCAACGACCTCTATGCGCTGGGGATCGACAAGTTCGAACTGGCACGCATCGGTCAGTCGACCGAGCACAACTACTGCGGCGTGAAGTGCGGCATCATGGACCAGTTCGCCTCGGTCTTCGGCAAGAAGGGTTGTCTGATGCGGCTCGACTGCCGTTCGATGGAGTTCGAATACTTCCCCTTCGATCCCGTCGGTTACAAGCTCGTGCTGCTCGATACGGTCGTCAAGCACGAACTGGTCGGCTCGCCCTACAACCGCCGGCGCGAGTCATGCGAGCGCGTGGCGAAGATGCTGGGACAGGAGTTTCTGCGCGGCGCCACGATGGAGCGGCTCGATGCGATCCGCGATGAGATCTCCGACGAAGACTACCGCCGTGCACGCTTCGTGATCGGCGAGGAACGGCGTGTGCTCGACGTCTGCGACGCCTTGCAGCGTGGCGACTACGCCACCGTCGGGGAGCGGATGTACGCCACGCACGAGGGGTTGTCGAAGGACTACGAAGTATCGTGCGAGGAGCTCGACTTCCTGGTCGACGTGGCCCGCGAATGCGGCGTCACGGGGGCACGCATGATGGGCGGCGGCTTCGGCGGCTGCACGATCAACCTCGTAAAGGACGACCTCTTCGCCGATTTCATCGCCACGGCCAAACGCAAATTCACCGAGCGGTTCGGCCACGAACCCAAAGTCTATCCCGTCGTCATCTCGGACGGCGCACATAAAATCGACTGATTCAAACCATCCCGTTACATGAGAAAAACGATCTTCCTTTTCGCTCTGCTCGCCGGCACGCTGTCGCTGCAAGCCCAGAACTACCCCTTGCGCGCCCGCCTGAGCGACCCGAATTCCTTCTCT
>OAVO01000913.1_pt1 | contig 15250 bp, 11 predicted proteins | sample 1501411 | NCBI WGS metagenome assembly OAVO01 (sample SAMEA2580081, study PRJEB22360) | human gut metagenome | biome: human gut; feature: human-associated habitat; material: faeces | place: Denmark | collected 2008/2010 | reverse complement strand
GGTTAATTATTCATTTTTGAGCCAGTGTCCAGAAAACCGGGTACATATCATTGCAGGAGGGCTTTCGTATGAGCTTTACACAGACCGTTTTACAGCATCATCGAGACTGCAAGGTCGAGAACACTGCCGCGATGCCCACGCTGATGGCGCTGCTGATGCTGCTGATTATTTTTTATGCGTGGTTGAACCCCTTGCCGAACACCTCGGTGGTGCTGAGCATCGAGATAAAGGCGTTGAGGTTTTCCTTATGGATAAATGCCTGCAGCTGCAATGCCTCGCGGTGGGTGAGGGTCGTATAGATCATGTAGTGGGGCCGGTCGGTGTAGGCACCGTAGCAGGGCGTATAGGTCGCGCCGCGCACCAGCTTGCGCATGACGAAGTCGCAGATGGGGTCTTTGTCGTCGCAGATGATGAGGATGGCCTTGCACATCTTCATCTGCTCGAGGACGGCATCGACGACGAGGCTCTTGACCGTCAGACCCACGAAAGAGTAGAGAGCGGTGTAGAGGTCGAAGACGAAGCAGGCTGCCAGCACCATGGCGAGGTCAGTGATAAAGAGCGCCTCGCCGGTGTTCTTCATATGGGTGTATTTTTTCAGGATGAGGGCGACGACATCGGTGCCGCCGGAAGACGCGCCCACGTTGAAGAGCAGAGCCGACGCAATGGCGGGCAGGGCGATGGCGAAGACCAGGTCCAGCATGGGCTGGTTGGACAGGGGGCCGCTGAGGGGAACATATTTTTCAAAAAGGGCCAGCTCTGCCGTCATGACGACAGTGGCCCAGCCGGTGCTGATGGCAAAATCCCTGCCGAGGAATATCCAGCCCAGAATGAGCAGGAGGATATTGGCACAGGACGAAAAAGCTGAGGCCGACAGGGGCGTGAGCTTTGCCACAAGGGCCGCGCCGCCGGTCACGCCGCCGAAGACGAAGTTGTTGGGGAATTTGAAGAAGTATACGCCGATGGTCATGATGCTGATACTCAGGGTGATGATAACGTATCGGCTGACGATCTGCAAGGTCTTTTCCTGCGTGCTGATCTCCATTTGACTGTTTCCTTTCGCCGTCCGCGCGGCACTCTCTTCTCACACGAAGGGCCGTTTCTCTGCCCATTCCCGGTGTTATTGTAACACTGCCCACCGCGCCGTTCAAGAGGAAAAAAACTTTCCGCACAAAAACCGCCCGCTTCGTTTTCCACAAAGCGGGCGGCAGATGTTGAATTTATGGAGGTGTTTACAGCTTCTTGCCGGTCAGCATCTCGTAGGCTTCCTCGTACTTGGCGATGGTCTTGTCGATGACGTCCTGCGGCAGGTCGTAATCACTGTCGGGGTTGGCCAGCAGCCAGTTGCGGACGAACTGCTTATCAAAGGAGGGCTGACCGTGGCCGGCCTCATAGCCCTCCAGCGGCCAGAAGCGGGAGGAATCGGGGGTCAGCATCTCGTCGCCGAGGATGACGTTGCCCTCCTCATCCAGACCGAACTCAAACTTGGTGTCGGCGATGATGATGCCGCGGGAGAGGGCATACTCAGCGCACTTCTTATACAGAGCGATGGTGTAGTCGCGCAGCTTGGTGGCGTACTCCTCGCCCTTGCCGGGGAACAGCTTTTCCAGCACGTCGATGCTCTGCTCGTAGGAGATGTTCTCGTCGTGGTCGCCGATCTCAGCCTTGGTGGAGGGGGTGTAGATGGGCTCGGGCAGCTTCTCGGACTCCTTCAGGCCCTCGGGCAGCTGGATGCCGCAGACCTTGCCGGTCTTCTGATAGCTGGCCCAGCCGCTGCCGGTGATGTAGCCGCGGACGATGCACTCGACGGGCAGCATGGTCAGCTTGCGGCACATCATGCTGCGGCCCTCGTACTGGGGCTGCTGGAAGAACTCGGGCATCTCCTTCACGTCCACGCTCAGCATATGGTTGGGCAGCAGGTCGCGGGTGTAGTCGAACCAGAACTTGCTCATCTGGGTCAGCACCTTGCCCTTATTGGTGACTTTATTCTTTAAGATAACATCGAATGCAGAGATGCGGTCGGTGGCGACCATGATGAGGCTGTCGCCGTTGTCGTAGATCTCGCGGACCTTGCCTTCCTTGATGGGCTTGAACTCAGTCATAGCAAAACTCTCCATTTTCCTTATTCCGTAGGTATCTTTTCGTCAGCTTAAACCTCTCCGTCAGCGCTTACGCGCTGCCACCTCCCCTAACAAGGGGAGGCCTTGGCATTCCGTAAAGCCTCGCCTCTTCGCCAGAGGCTCCCCTCGGTAGGGGAGCTGTCGAGCGCCAGCGAGACTGAGAGGTTGTCTACTCATTACACTATAATCTTATCACAGGAATTGTCCGTTGGGAAGAAACAGATGGGAGAGAAATGAGCCGATTTTTGGTTTTTTCTCGTGAAAAGTGCTAAAATCCAGCTTAAATTTTCGTCGTTTTGACGGTAAAAGTCGTACTTTCGCCCCATTTTCGCCTGCCTTGCCGGCCGAAACGCCGTCATTGACGAAATTTGTGAAAACGTGTATCATGGGTAACAGCATCGCATTTTTCAACTTTTGTCTTTTAAGGAGGTCCATGCCATGCGCCCTCTCATCATCGCCCATCGCGGCGCGTCCCATCTGGCCCCCGAAAACACGCTGACCGCGTTCCGTCTGGCAAAGACGCTGGGTGCGGACGGCTTCGAGTGTGACGTTCAAATCACCAGAGACCGTCATCTCGTGGTGGCCCACGACTACCTCACCGACCTCAAGACCGGCGTCCACGGCAACATCCCGGATATGGACTTCGACGACCTGCGCCAGCTGGATTTCGGAAAATGGAAAAGCCCGGAGTTCGCGGGCGAAAAGATCCCCACCCTCGAAGAGGTTCTGGATGTCGCGCAGGACTTCAGGATGGTACATATTGAGTTAAAGCCCTACTTTGACCGGGACGAAGAGATCGTGGACCGGGTCATCGACGCCGTCCTTGACGCCGGGCTGGAAGAAAAGGCCGTGCTCACCTCCTTCGAGTACGGCACCCTCCGCCGGGTGAAGGAGCGGATGCCCCAGATGGCCACCTGCGCCATGACCCTCAGCCCCGAATCCCAGCTCATCCAGCCGGCCACCTTCTGGGAGAAACTGGGCCTCAAGAAGACCGACCCTCTCGTGGAGAAGCTTTCCAGCCCCCAGGCCCTCAGCGAAGCGGCCGCTCTGCTGGAAGATCCCAGCAGTCTGGACGAAGAGAACAGCGTCCTCATCTACTACCTGAAAGACCGTCTCGATTTTCTCTACTCCATCTTCCCCGGCATGAACCTGGCCGAAATTCTGCAGCAGTATTATTATCAGACGGATTTTGTGAACTATGTGGCCCAGTTCGGCTTCCCGGTGGATTACGTCGGGCCGGAGTACCACGCCTTTTTCCGGGACAAAGACCTTATCCCCAATGCCCACGCCCGCGGCTTCAAGGTCGCGCCCTGGCCGGTGGGCGTGGAAAGCCGGGACGACCTGCGCCAGCTGTTCCGGCTGGACCCGGAGCTTGTGGTCACGAATAAGCCCGAGGTGGCCGTTTCCATCCTTACCGGGCTGGGCCAGTGGGACGAATCATCCAAAGAGGGTTGACAGCCCTCTTTTTTTGGAGCATAATAGTCCTGTATCGAACAGTTTTATGTGAAACAGTTCGGCGTTCAAACATTCACAGCAAAAGTCAAACCAGAAGGATGATACTATGAACCAAGCCTTTGAACCCGCCTGCACCCCCATCGCGCCGCCGTGGGAGACGCCGCAGGTCATCCCGGCCCAGCTGCGCCGGGTGAACAACCTTATTTTCCGCAAGATAGGCCAGATTGCCCGCACCAACGGCGTGGAGGCCGTGACCCCCATGCACGGCTGGATCATGGAGTATCTTTACCGGCACTCCGAGACCCCGGTGTTCCAGCGGGACATCGAGCGGGAGTTCTCCATCACCCGTTCCACTGTCACCAACATCCTGCAGCTCATGGAGCGCAAAGGCTACATCACCCGCCAGAGTGTGGAGCAGGACGCCCGCCTCAAGCAGCTGGTCCTCACCGAAAAAGGCCGCCAGTTCCACGAGGACACCATGCGGGCCTTCCACCAGACCGATGAATATGTGGCCAGTCTGCTCACCGAAGAAGAGAACACCGAGCTGCTGCGGCTGCTGAATAAATTATATCTGGGCTTGAAGTGAAACAAATATGAACTTTTTCCGAAACTTTGGAAAAAGCATTGACTTTAATATTGTTTTGTATAAAATTGTTCCGTACCAAACAATTTATCAAAGGAGGCTCAAAGTATGATAAAGAAGCTCGCTTCCCATCTGGGCGAATACAAACGCGCCGCTATCCTGACGCCGATGTTTTCCGCACTGGAAGCAGTCATGGACATCCTGCTGCCCACCATCATGGCGTTCATCATCGACCTTGGCATTGAAAAGGGCGATATGAACGCCATCGTCAAATACGGCCTGCTCACCTTCGCAGTGGCGGCCATCGCCCTGCTGCTGGGCGTTCTGGCCGGCAAGTACGCCGCCGAGGCGTCCACCGGCTTTGCCGGCAACCTGCGCGATGCGATGTATGAGAACATCCAGCATTACTCCTTCTCCAACATCGACAAATTCTCCACCGCCGGCCTCGTCACCCGTATGACCACCGACGTGACCAACCTGCAGAACGCTTTCCAGATGATGGAGCGCATGTGTGTGCGCGCCCCGGTCCATCTGGTGTTCGCACTCATCATGGCGTTCAGCATCGGCGGCCCTCTGGCCCTCATCTTCGTGGTGGCCATCGCCTTCCTGCTGGCCGTGCTGGCAAGCATCATGGTCCCCACCTTCAAAATTTTTGACCGTGTTTTCAAGAATTACGACAACCTGAACTCCTCCGTGCAGGAGAACGTCTCCGCTATCCGCGTGGTCAAGAGCTTCGTCCGCGAGGGCTTCGAGAACGAGAAGTACACCAAAGCCTGCGAGGGTCTGTATCAGCAGTTCGTCAACGCAGAGAGCCGTCTGAGCTTCAATAGCCCCGCCATGCTGACGGCTATTTACGGCTGCAACATTGCCCTGAGCTGGTTCGGCGCAAAGTACATCCTGCACGGCGCGCTGACCACCGGCCAGCTGAATGCTCTGTTCGGCTACATCATGAACATCCTGATGGCTCTGATGATGCTGAGCATGGCTTTCGTCATGATCTCCATGTCCGCCGCTTCCGCAAAGCGTATCGTGGAAGTCCTGGACGAGACGACCGACCTTCCCCCCGCCAAGGCTCCCGTGCAGGAAGTCAAGGACGGCAGCATCCGCTTCGACCACGTCACCTTCAAGTACAAGCACGGCTCCGGCCAGCCTGTCCTGAACGACATCACCTTTGACATCAAGCCCGGCGAGACACTGGGCATCATCGGCGGCACCGGCAGCGCAAAGTCCAGTCTGGTGCAGCTCATCCCCCGCCTGTACGACGCCGAGACCGGCACTGTCAGCGTGGGCGGCGTGGATGTCCGGGATTATAACCTCGACGTCCTCCGCCACGAGGTCTCCATGGTGCTCCAGAAGAACGTCCTGTTCTCCGGCACCATCCTCGACAACCTCCGCTGGGGCAATGAGAACGCCAGCGAGGAAGAGTGCATCCGTGTGGCGAAGCTGGCCTGCGCCGATGAGTTCATCGAGCGCTTCCCGGACAAGTACAACACCTGGATCGAGCAGGGCGGCTCCAACGTGTCCGGCGGCCAGAAACAGCGTCTGACCATCGCCCGCGCCCTGCTGCGCAAGCCGAAAGTCCTCATCCTCGACGACTCCACCAGTGCCGTGGATACCGCCACCGACGCAAAGATCCGGAAGGCATTCCGTGAGGAGATCCCCGGCACCACCAAGATCATCATTGCACAGCGCATTTCCTCGGTGCAGGATGCCGACCGCATCCTCGTGCTGGACAACGGCCAGATCAACGGTCTCGGCACCCACGAGGAACTGCTGAAGAACAACGCGATCTATCAGGAAGTCTACAACAGCCAGACTCAGGGCGGCGGCGACTTCGACAAGCAGGGAGGTGAGCAGTAAATGGCAGAACCGAAAGCAAAAGTCGTCCATGGCCCCGGCCCCCGCGGCATGGGAGGCCCGCGTCCGAAGGTCGAGAACCCGGGCAAGCTGCTCAAGCGCATCATGGCAGAGGTGTTCCAGCACTATCTGCCTCACTGCATCCTCGTGCTCATCTGCATCGTGGTCAGCGCGCTGGCCAATGTGCAGGCAAGCCTGTTCCTGCAGACCCTCATTGACGACTATATCATCCCCATGACCCAGCAGCAGGACCCCAGCTTTGCACCGCTGGCCGGGGCGCTGGTGCGTGTCGGCTGCATCTATGTGGTGGGCATCCTCGCTGCATGGCTCAACGCCCGCATCATGGTCAACGTCACCCAGGGTACCCTGCGCAACCTGCGCATCCAGCTCTTCACCCACATGGAGAGCCTGCCCATCAGCTACTTTGACACCCATCCGCACGGCGACATCATGTCCGTCTACACCAACGACGTCGATACCCTCCGTCAGATGCTCAGCCAGAGCATCCCGCAGCTGGTGTCCAGCGCCATCACCATCGTTTCCGTCTTTGCCAGCATGTGCATGCTGAGCTGGCAGCTCACCATCGTCACCATGCTGATGGTAGCCCTGATGCTCTTCTGCTCCAAGAAGATCACCCAGCAGAGCGGCAAGTACTTCATCGCACAGCAGCGCGACCTCGGCAAAGTGAACGGCTACATCGAAGAGATGATGGAAGGTCAGAAGGTCGTCAAGGTCTTCACCCACGAGCAGAAGGCCCTCGAGGGCTTCCGCGAGCTGAACGACAAGCTCAAGGACAGTGCCAAGCAGGCCAACAGCTTCGCCAACATCATGATGCCCGTCAACGCTCAGCTGGGCAACATCAGCTATGCCATCTGCGCTCTGGCGGGCGCAGCCATGGCCGTCACCGGCATGGGCGGCGTCACGCTGGGTACTGTCATGGCGTTCCTGTCCCTGAACAAGAGCTTCAATATGCCCATCAGCCAGGTGTCCATGCAGGCCAACAGCATCATCATGGCACTGGCCGGTGCAGAGCGCATCTTCAAGATGATGGATGAGCCCAGCGAGACCGATGAGGGCTATGTCACCCTCATCAACGCCAAGTACGACAAGGACGACAACCTCGTGGAGGCCAACGAGCGCACCGGCATCTGGGCCTGGAAGCATCCCCACCACGACGGCACCACCACCTACCACAAGCTGGAAGGCGACATCACCTTTACGGATGTCGATTTCGGCTATATGCCGGGCAAGACCGTCCTGCACGACATCAACCTCTATGGCCGTCCGGGCCAGAAGATCGCCTTCGTCGGCTCCACCGGTGCCGGCAAGACCACCATCACCAACCTTATCAACCGCTTCTACGACATCCAGGACGGCAAGATCCGGTACGACGGCATCAACATCCACAAGATCAAGAAAGCCGACCTCCGCCGCTCTCTGGGCATCGTGCTGCAGGATACCCACCTGTTCACCGGCACGGTCATGGAGAACATCCGCTATGGCCGTCTGGAGGCCACCGACGAGGAGTGCATCGCCGCAGCCCGTCTGGCCAACGCCGACGGCTTCATCAAGCGCCTGCCCGAGGGCTACAACACCATGCTGACCGGCGACGGCGCGAACCTGTCGCAGGGCCAGCGTCAGCTGCTGGCCATCGCCCGCGCAGCCGTCGCCGACCCGCCGGTGCTCATCCTCGATGAGGCTACTTCCTCCATCGACACCCGCACCGAGGCTCTGGTGCAGCGCGGCATGGACGGCCTGATGTACGGCCGCACCAGCTTCGTCATCGCCCACCGCCTCTCCACTGTCCGCAACGCAGACTGCATCGTGGTTCTGGAGCAGGGCCGCATCATCGAGCGCGGCAGCCATGACGAGCTCCTCGCCAAGAAGGGCAAGTATTACCAGCTCTATACCGGCAATCTGGCCGAGAACTAAACTTTATATACAGAAAGCCGCTGTGCAGTTTTGTAGCTGTACAGCGGCTTTTTCTTGTACTTTGTCGAATTTTATGATATTCTTTAGGTGTCGGCCTTCCGACTCCATTCAAATTGGGGAAGGGGGTGAGAACCTATGGAAATGTTATCTTCTTTCATTCTGTCCGTCGCAGCCAATGTTGTGGCTCATTGCATTGGCAAGTGGCTTGACGAACAGTTTAAGGCCGGTAAGCACTAACCCCTAGTAAGCAAAACGCCCCGCGGTATTCGCAGTACCGTGGGGCGTTTTGCTGCTCATTGGTGAAAACCTATGAAGCAATATCTTCTTTCATTGCTTTTATTATATGCACTCTCAGCAAAAAAGTCAAGCGCTTCGCAATTTTATCGATCCAAATCGTGCTTCTTGCAGAACTTCCTGCTCACCCAGTACATCCCGGCCCAGATGGCGATGGCGAGGATGAGATACACCGGATTTTTCAGCGAGCTGAGCAACGACTGGCCGAAGAGTGCCATCATGGCCACCATAACGGACTTGCCCGCCAGAAGGGTGAGCAGATAGCGCTTCTCGTCAAAGTCCGAGATGCCGAAGGCCAGATGCAGGAACGACGTAGGCGTAAAGGGCAGGACGGCCAGCATGAAGAGGCTGGCCGTGTCCACATGACTGACCCACTGCTGGGCCTTTTTCAGCTGTTCGGAGCGAGAGGCCAGCTTCCAGAAAAAGCGCTTGACCACCCGCCGCCAGAATAAAAACACCACCGTGCCGCCCGCGGCCACACCGAGCCAGCTGTAGACGAAGCCAAGAAATCCGCCGTGGGCCGCGACATTGAGGGCCACGATGGCGATGAGGGGCAGCGGCGGAAAAATGGATTCCACCATCGCCAGCAGGATAGGGACAAACGGCCCCAGCCCTTCAAAGCCCTCTAACAATGCCTCCCAGAATTCCAGCGTACCCAGCTGGTGAAGCCAGTCGATGAGCATCGTTTCCATCGTGCTCGTACCATCCCTTTCGTTTCTGCCTGAAGTTCCCTCTTAGTATATCCAGCATCTATGACCGGGATATGAACAAAATCTGAGCATTTTTGCCTTTTTCTTCCTGTCTCTCCTTACAATACGAAACAGCGTCGTTCTTTCCTGCACGATATTTTATTCTTCTGCCTCAGAAGATGTGCCGGGCGGCCTCTGCTTCGGCGGCCTGCCGTTCGGCCTTGAGGCGCTGACGCTCCAGATACTGGGCTTTCTGCTTTTTCCAGCGGACCAGGCTTGCATCGTCCGGCATCTGGACGCAGCGGGCGAAGGCCCAGTGCAGGCCGTCCCGGCGCGACATCCGGTATTTCTGGAACACGCCCCGGCCTGCCTCGCCGCCCCGGCCCTTACAGACGGGACATTGGGACAGCGTATACCAGCCGCTGCTCCCCTTTTTCAGCCAGACGTCATCCGGCTGCAGGGCCGTGCCGCAGACCGGGCAGGCCATCGTTCCGATGACGGGGTCCAGCTTCCACATAGACTGGTCCAGATAGCCCCGGAAGACCCTGAAATCCCGGTAGTCGCCCGGCGTGGGGCAAAGGCTCTGGCGCAGGGTGTCCTCCTCGCTGGGGTAAGCGGCCAGTCCGGCCCGCAGGTCGAGCAGGCGGCAGAGGTCGGCGGTGTAGAGGGTGTCGGACAGAGCGTCGTGGAAGGGGCGTTCCAGCGGGATGCCCATCCGGGTGACGACATTTTCCAGCTTCATCCCCTCGCCTTCCTTGCGGGGGTACTCCCGCAGAAAGAGCTGCTGCAGGTCGTACCAGACCGTCGGGCAGCTCTCGTCGAGATTGCAGAGGAAAAGGTTCTGCTTGAGCACCGGCACGTCATCCATGCCCCACTCGGCGAACTCGGCGTCCGGGCCGCACCACTTCATAAAGCGGCGGAGGCCCTGGATGATGGGTTCGCCCTTGTCGAGGTCCTCCTGCGTCAGACCGGTGACTTTGGCGATGTGGTGCTGCAGGCAGCGGAAGATGCGGGGACGCAGGTGGATGGAGAAGGTATCCAGCACGTTGGCGTCCTCGTCGATCTTGACAGCACCGATCTCAATGATCTCCCCCCGGAACGTCTGCTGGACACCGTGATAATTAAAGATAAACGGCTGATAGCCGATGTTCCACTCCAAATCGAATAAAACTAAGTTGCGCGGCATTTGCGTCTGGTATCCTTTCAAAAAATGAACTTCTCAATGGCCTCCGCCACGCCGTCGTGGTTGTTGTCGGCGACGGTCACATAGTCCGCCGCCTCCTTGACGGGGGGCTCTGCATTCTGCATGGCCACACCCACGCCGGCAAAGCGTATCATAGAGCAGTCATTGAGGCCGTCGCCGCAGGCCATGAGGTTGTCGCGGGTCAGCCCCCTGCTTTCCAGCAGACTGCCAAGGCTCACGTCCTTGGCGACCCCCAGCGGCACAGCCTCGATGAAGAAGGGGCTGGACGGGTAGAGGTCGATCTCGCCCGCAAACCGTTTCCGGCCTGCCTCCAGCACCTCGCCGCGGCGGGCGGGGTCGAGGGTAATGAGCATCTTGCAGACGGGATAATCCACATAGGCGGCGAGGTCCTCCACCTTCTGCATGGGCAGCTTGCAGGTAAAGCACTCCTTCAGCGCCCACTCGTCCCCGGGGCTTTCGGTGACGACGCCCTGCTTATTATAGGTAATGATGACCACGCCCTGCTCCCTGGCGAAGGCACAGAGCTGCGGCACATACTTTGCATCCAGCTGCTTGCGGTAGAGCGTCTCGCCGGTGGCACAGTCGATGATGGCACCGCCGTTATACGAGAGGATGCAGCCGCCCTTTTTATCCAGTCCCAGCTCCTTTGCCAGCGGCATGATGCCTGCCGTGGGACGGCCCGAGGCCAGCACGATGGTCACACCTTTGGCAGCAGCGGCATCCAGCGCTGCGCGGGTGGCGGGGGTGACGACCTTCTGGTCATTGGTCAGAGTGCCGTCGAGGTCGAGCGCCAGTACACGAATATCTTTCTTTTCCATATCCAGCCTCACTTATTGTTACAGGGCCGGAACGTCCCGGCCCTGTCGATTTTATCGCACACTTTTTTATTGTACAATGAATGCACCACTCAGCGCAAGACTCTTTGTTATATTTCTTCGGCACTTTGGAGTTTGTTTGAAAATACAAACTGTAGTTTGTGGCAAAAAACACGTAAGGATAGACATTTCTAACTACTTATCGTAAAATGTTAGCAGATGTAAACATCATCAAAATCCCTTGAATTTTCCAAAAACCGCGTTATAATAACGGAAGAAACACTTATTCCATGCCCTTTGGGGCATGAGGGAATACGATAAAAAGGAAGGTATACTACTATGGTCGATATTAAGAAGATTGCTCTGTTCGCTGCCGGCACCCTGTTCGGTTCCGCTGGTTTCAAGCTGCTGTCCAGCAGCGATGCCAAGAAGGTCTACACCCAGACCACCGCTGCTGTCCTGCGCATGAAGGACTCCACCATGGAGACCGTCAGCAAGGTCCAGGAGCAGGCCGGTGACATCCTCGAGGATGCAAAGGCCATCAACGAGGCCCGCGCTGCCAAGGCTGAGGCTGAGGTCATCGAGGATGCTGCCAAGGCAGAGACCGCCGAGACCAACGAGTAATTTTGCAGTCTCTGAGCCGCCTGCGGGCGGCTCTTTTTATGGTTATTTTTTGCAATACGCAGAGGATATTCTGATATGAAATGTACTATTCTTCATGAGAGCCGCGGCCGCCTGCGGGTACACGTCTGCAATGTGCGGATGACCCTGCACCGGGCCGATGTGCTGGAAGCCTATCTGAACCACCACGACGCTGTGAGCAAGGCCAAGGTCTACGAGCGGACGGGCGATGTGGTGGTGTATTACACCGGTGCCCGCAAGGACGCCGTCGCCGCCCTGAGCACCTACCGTTTCGATGACCCCGAACTGGACGCACTGGTCACCAGCGCCGACAGCCGCCGCATCAATCAGGAATATCAGGAAAAGATGTATAACCTCTTGGCAGGCCGGGTGCTGCGCCAGCTGTTCCTGCCCGCCCCGCTCAACGCCGCCTACACCGTGTTCCGCTCCATCGAGTTCCTCTGGAAGGGTGTGTGCTGCCTGTGGCACCGCAAACTGGAAGTCGAGGTGCTGGATGCTTTGAGCATCGGTGTTTCCATCCTGCGGAGCGATTTCTCCACCGCAGGCTCCGTCATGTTCCTGCTCAACGTCGGCTCCCTGCTGGAGGAGTGGACCCGCAAGAAGAGCCTCGACGATCTGGCCCGCAGCATGGCCCTGAATGTCGATAAGGTCTGGGTCCGCGCACAGGGCAGCGAAGTGCTCATGCCGCTCACCAAGGTCCACCCGGGCGACGAGATCGTCGTCCGCTCCGGCAACATGATCCCGCTGGACGGCACCGTCATCGAGGGCGAAGCCATGGTCAACCAGGCCGCTCTGACCGGCGAGTCCATGCCGGTGCGCAAGACCATCGGTGCCACCGTCTACGCCGGCACTGTGGTGGAAGAGGGCGAGTGCGTCCTGACCACCAGAGCCGAGGGCGGCGCAAACCGCTACGACAAGATCGTGGCCATGATCGAGGAATCCGAGAAGCTGAAGTCCAGCACCGAAAACCGTGCGCTGGTTCTGGCCGACCGTCTGGTCCCCTGGTGCCTCGGCGCTACCGTCGTCACCTACGCCCTGACCCGGAACGCCACCCGCGCCATCTCCTGCCTGATGGTCGATTTCTCCTGCGCCCTCAAGCTCTCGATGCCGCTGGCCGTTCTTTCTGCCATGCGCGAGTGCGGCGCAAGCCACATCACCGTCAAGGGCGGCAAATACCTCGAGACCCTGTCCAAGGCCGACACCATCGTCTTCGACAAGACCGGCACCCTGACCCGCGCTACCCCCAAGGTGGTCAAGGTCGTCCCCTTCTCCGGCTGCAGCGAGAGAGAAGTTTTGCAGCTGGCCGCTTGCCTCGAGGAGCACTTCCCCCACTCGATGGCCAACGCCGTCGTCCGGGAGGCCAAAGAGCGCGGCATCTCCCACCAAGAGATGCACTCCGAGGTAGAGTATATCGTGGCCCACGGCATCGCCAGCCGCGTCAGCGGTGAGCGGGTCGTCATCGGCAGCCACCACTTCGTCTTTGAGGACGAGCACTGCACCATCCCCGAGGACGAGCGCGAGAAGTTCGACGACCTTGAGCCGGAGTATTCTCACCTTTATCTGGCCGCTTCGGGCCATCTGGCCGGCGTCATCTGCATCGCCGACCCGCTGCGTCCGGAAGCTTCCCGCGTGCTGCGCGCTCTGCGCGGCCTCGGCATCACCAACACCGTCATGATGACCGGTGACAGCGAGCGCACCGCCGCCGCCATCGCAAGGCAGGTGGGCGTGGACCAGTTCTTCGCCGAAGTCCTGCCCGAGGACAAGGCTGCTTTCGTCCAGAAGGCCAAGAGCGAGGGCCACACCGTCGTGATGATCGGCGACGGCATCAACGACTCCCCCGCCCTCTCTGCCGCTGACGTCGGCATCGCCATCAACTCCGGCGCTGCCATCGCCCGCGAGATCGCAGATGTGACCATCAAGGCCGACAGCCTCGAGGAGCTGGTCATCCTCAAGACCATCGCCAACTCCCTGCAGCGCCGTGTCAGCGCCAACTACCGCTTCGTGCTGACCTTCAACTCTGCCCTCATCGCGCTGGGGGCAATGGGCATCCTGCAGCCTGCGTCCTCTGCCATGCTGCACAACCTCTCCACCATCGGCATCAGCCTCAAGAGCATGACCAATCTCATCCCCGAGGAAAAGACCCAGAAGACTCTGGCAGAAAAGAACTAAAGTCCAAATATTACAAAAATACCGGCTGTGCTTAAAACACAGCCGGTATTTTTATGCTCAGATATTACTCAAGGCCGATCTGCCGGGCGTACTCTTCCAGCAGCTCCCGCTCGAGGAAGGGGGTCTTGACGCCCTCGCGGTCACGGTAAGTCTCATGGCCCTTGCCGATGACGGCGATGAGGTCGCCCTCCTGTGCGTGGTCAACAGCATAATGCAGGGCGTCGAGGCGGTCGGGGATCTCCACGAACTTTGCGTCCGGGTTGCCCTTGTTCATCCCCACGCGGATGTCCGCGAGGATGTCCTCCACCTTTTCAAAGCGGTTGTTGTCCTCCGTGAGGATGGAGAAATCGGCCATCCTGGCACAAATTTCGCCCATGCCGTAGCGGCGCAGCTTGGAGCGGTTGCCGCCGCAGCCGAACACCACCACGAGGCGGTGGGGTTCGTAGGCCCGCAGGGTGGTGAGCAGGCTCTCGGTGGAGACTTCGTTGTGGGCGTAGTCCAGCAGGATGGTGAACTTCCTGCTGATGGGGACCAGCTCCACGCGGCCCTTGACCACACAGCGGCTCAGACCTTCGTGGATGGCCTCATCAGGCAGGCCCAGCACCTTGCCCACAGTGAGGGCGGCCAGCGCATTGTAGACGCTGAACTCGCCGGGCATATTCACCTTGACCTCCATATCGTCCTTGCCGGAGACATGGAACCGGACGCCGAGGAAGTCATGGGTGCGGAGCAGCTGATAAGTACCGGCGCGGTAGTCGGCCTTCTCGCTGCAGCCGTAGGTCACCAGCTTGCAGGTGTGGCCTTCCAGCAGGGCCTCGGTGTTCTCGTCGTCGATGTTCACGACGCCGGTGGTGCAGCGCTTGAAGAGCTGACCCTTCCAGCTGCGGTATTCTTCAAAGGTCTTGTGCTCGCCGGGTCCGATGTGGTCGGGCGAGAGGTTGGTGAAGACGCCGATGTCGTAGTGGATGCCCGCCACACGGTCCATCATGAGGCCCTGACTGGACACCTCCATCAGCGCTGTGTCGCAGCCGGCGTCCAGAAACTCCCGGAACGTCTTCTGCAGCTCATAGCTTTCGGGGGTGGTGTTGGCCGTCTCCTGATGGTGGCCGAGGAAGTAGATGCCGTTGGTGCCGATCATGCCCACCTTGCGGCCTGCGGCTTCCAGCACGCTCTTTATCATGTGGGTGGTGGTGGTCTTGCCCTTGGTACCGGTGACGCCGATCATGGTCATCCGGCGGGAGGGGTTGCCGAACAGGTTGCCGCTCATGAGCGCCAGCGCATAGCGGCTGCTCTCCACCTTCAGCACGGCAGCACCGGGGACGGTGGAAAGGTCGATGTCGTGCTGGACCACCAGCGCCGTCACGCCGTCGGCCACGCACTGGGCGGCGTAGTCGTGGCTGTCCCGCTGGGGACCCACGATGCAGACGAAAAGCCGGCCCGGGGCCGCCTTGCGGCTGTCGTAGATGATGTCCTCGATGTCAAGCTCAAGGCTG
>OAVO01000881.1_pt1 | contig 15809 bp, 18 predicted proteins | sample 1501411 | NCBI WGS metagenome assembly OAVO01 (sample SAMEA2580081, study PRJEB22360) | human gut metagenome | biome: human gut; feature: human-associated habitat; material: faeces | place: Denmark | collected 2008/2010 | reverse complement strand
AGACCTCCATAAAGCCGGGGGGACTGGATGGCGGCTGCCGCATCCTCGCTGACTTCGGCGGAAGGATGTTCCGCCCGCTGCAAAGACGGCTGCGAGATGAGCTGAACCGGAAGTCCTTCGCGGCACACCAGCTGGGAAAGGCATCTCAGGACGGGCTTGGCATATCGATTGACCGAAAAGCGGCGGCAGAGTGGTTTCAAAAATCGGCAGAGGCCGGTAATCCTTGCTCCGCATACGCGCTGGGCAAGCTGCTGCTGGGGAAGGAGCAGATCCCGCAGGCCGTTCACTTTCAAAGCGGTTGGCCGCAATGGGAAGCGTCGTATATCCTCCTATTTCTGTGTAAAAAGCTGTGTTTCAATATCTGTGATCGTAATGTGCGAGAGGTAGGCGGCGCATTCCTCGTTCATGTTCCGGTACAGCGTGTCCATCACGCCCGCCATGCCGGAGCAGATGGCGCAGTCCCGGTCAATGTCGCCGCTGTGCCACGCGCAGTCCACAAAGCGGGTATTCACCGCCTCCGCCACCTGCCGTAGGGTAAGGCTCGCCGGGTCTGCCGTCAGACGGTAGCCGCCGTCCAAGCCCTCCCGGGTCTCCACCATCCCCGCCTTTTTCAGCCCCGCCAGCACCCGGCGAACGCGGGTGGGGTTGGTGCAGATGTTCTCCGCCAGCGCCTCGCTGCTGAGTGATCGCCCGCTGTGGCTCAGGCAGACCAGCGCGTGGACGGCCAGATTAAAGGAACTGTCCACTCTTTATCTCTCCTTCACAAGCTCGTAGGGCCAGTCGATGACGCCGCCAAAGTCGTAGACGCTCTGATACCCCAGTGCCAGCAGCTTTTGAGCGGCATCTTTGCTGCGGCGGCCGCTGCGGCAGTAGACCAACAGCGTGGCTTCCTTGTCGGGCAGCGCCTCGGGCATTTCACTCCCGATGCTCTCGTTAGGCAGAAGGACGGCGTTTTCAATATGCCCGCCGTCGTATTCCTCCCGGGTGCGGACGTCCACCACCACGACCTCCTGCGAGGCCATCATCTCATAGGCTTCCTCGGCGCTGATCTTCTGATACGCTGCCTTGTCTGTCATGTCCTCCGCCTTGTCTTCTTTTGCTCTGGACAGCGCGAAGCCGCTCAGCAGCGCAAGCGAGGCGGCAAGTGCCGCAAAAAGTAATATCTGACGCATGAATACACCTCCAATGTAACTGTGCTCACTGTTGATACAGTCTATACTGTGACTATAACAGGCACAGTTGGAAATGTCAACAGATATTTGCAAAAAAGTGAAAAATCTTCAATTGCAGTTGACAAAAAGAAGAATATGGATATAATAAAGATGTAAGAATAAGACTTATTCTTGTATTTAGGGGGCGGCAGTATGCCGAAATACGCAGAGGAAATATTGGCTGTCGTAACGGAGCTTCAGCGGCACCTCACGGCGGAACAGGTGTTCATGGAGATGAAAAAGGAGCATCCCAGCATCGCCATTGGCACCGTGTATAAGCATCTGAACACCTTGACGGAGGAGGGTCTGCTGCGCCGCATCACCGAGTCGGGTTCGCCGGACCGGTATGACCGAACGGAACGGCACGATCACTTGATTTGCAGCCGGTGCGGGAAAATCGCGGACGTTCACCTGCCGGATATACAGAGTCGGATCGAGTACGCGCTGGGATGCGATATCCTCTCGTATGATCTTAAAATCCGGTATATCTGTCCCGATTGCAGGGAACAGGAAGAAAACAACGCTGAAGGAGGCACCCAATGAACGCAAACGTATCGAAGCTGCTCAACGAGCAGATCAACAAGGAGTTCTACTCCGCCTATCTGTATCTGGATTTTGCAAATTACTACGCCTCCGTGGGCTTAGACGGCTTTGAGAACTGGTATCGGGTGCAGGCGCAGGAGGAACGGGATCACGCCATGCTGTTCTATCAGTATTTGCAGAACAACGGCGAGGGCGTCACCTTTGAGGCCATCGCAAAGCCGGAGTGGGAACGAGACGATCACATGACCCCTCTGAAAAAGGCGCTGGCGCATGAGAGGCTCATCACCGCCGGCATCGATGCCATCTACGCCGCCGCATACGATGTCAGGGACTTCCGCACCATGCAGATGCTGGACTGGTTCATCAAGGAACAGGGCGAGGAGGAGAAGAACGCCGCCGACCTTATCACCAAGATGGAGCTGTTCGGCGGAGACAGCAAGGGGCTGTATATGCTCAACAGCGAGCTGAGGGCACGGGTCTACACCGCGCCCTCCATGACAATGGAATGACGCCGTCCCCCGATTCGTCAATCAAACCAATTAAACCAATTAAAAAGAAAAGGAGATCAAACCATGTCACTTATTAACAAAGAAATCAGCGATTTTTCCGCACAGGCATATCAGAACGGAGAGTTTCGGACCGTGACCAAGCAGGATGTGCTGGGCAAATGGAGCCTGTTCTTCTTCTACCCCGCAGACTTTACCTTTGTCTGCCCCACCGAGCTTGAGGATTTGCAGAACAAATACGCTGAGTTTAAGGCGGTCGGCTGCGAGGTTTATTCCGTATCCACCGACACACATTTCGTGCATAAGGCGTGGCATGACCACTCTGAGCGCATCAGCAAGATCACTTATCCCATGCTGGCCGACCCTACACATGCGCTGAGCCGCGACTTTGAGGTGTATATCGAGGAAAACGGCCTTGCAGAACGCGGAAGCTTCATTGTGAACCCGGAGGGCAAGATCGTAGTATACGAAGTCAACGCAGGAAACGTGGGACGCAATGCCGACGAGCTTCTCCGCAGGCTTCAGGCCAGCCAGTTTGTGGCGGAGCACGGCGACCAGGTCTGCCCCGCCAAGTGGCAGCCCGGAGCCGAGACCCTCAAGCCCAGCCTTGACCTTGTGGGGATGCTGTAATGGAGATGGAACAGCTCTATGATGTAATCGTGATAGGTGGAGGGCCGGCCGGGCTTACGGCGGCCCTTTATCTTGCCAGGGCACGCTATCGCGTGTTGGTGGTAGAGAAGGAGCATTTCGGCGGCCAGATCACTATCACGAATGAGATCGTGAACTATCCCGGCGTAGCAAAAACCAGCGGCAGAGAATTGACGGACACAATGCGGCAGCAGGCAGAGGGCTTCGGTGCAGAGTTCCTGCTGGCCGAGGTCACGGCTTTTGAGCTGGACGGAGACGTCAAGACCGTGAAGACCGGGCGCGGAGAATACCGCTGCTTTGGCGTGCTTCTGGCCACGGGCGCCCATCCGCGTATGATAGGCTTTCCCGGCGAGGCGGAGTTCCGTGGACGGGGAGTAGCCTACTGCGCCACCTGCGACGGCGAGTTTTTTACCGGCAAGGAGGTTTTTGTCATAGGCGGCGGCTTTGCCGCGGCGGAGGAGAGCGTTTTCCTGACACGCTACGCAAAGCACGTCACCATACTGATTCGCGAGGAGGACTTCACCTGCGCCGAGGCTGTGTCGCGCGCCGCTAAAGAGCATCCGAAGATCACTGTTCTCTCCCATACCGCAGTGGTGGAGGCCACGGGCGATACGGCTCTGCGGAGCCTGCGATACAGAGATTTGAGAACCGGGGAGGAAACGGTTTTCGCACCGCATGGGGATACCTTCGGCGTGTTTGTGTTTGCAGGCTACGAGCCGGAAACGGCCTTGATCCGGGACAAGATTGAGACTGACCCGAGAGGCTATATCGTTACGGACGGCTCGCAGCGGACGAGCCTTGAGGGCGTATACGCCGCGGGCGACGTGTGCGTGAAGGAACTGCGGCAGGTGGTCACCGCCGTGGGCGATGGTGCAAAGGCTGCGACTGCGCTGGAAAAGTATGCCGCAGCCATGCAGGAAAAAACTGGTCTTCGCCCCCGAAAGCCTGAGATAAAAGAAACAAAGGCGGCATCCGGCGGCGAGGCTCAGCCCGAGGGGATATTCCCGCAGCAGGTAATGCAGCAGCTTGAGGCAGTATTTGAAAGAATGCAGGAGCCCCTGATACTGGAGCTTTGCCTTGACGAGAAGGCTGTTTCAGAGGAACTCCGCTCCTATATGGAGGAGCTTGCACGACTCACACCCAAACTCACAGTAAGAAAAGCTACCGAAGGCGCTGAGCATATGCCGCTGGTGCGTGTGCTGCGCTCTGACGGCAGCGACTCCGGTCTCGCTTTCCACGGGGTACCGGGCGGACACGAATTTACTTCTTTTATCATGGGGCTTTACAACGTGGCCGGACCGGGACAGGCTCTTGACGGGGAAACTATGGGCCGAATAAAGGCTCTTGATGCACCTACAGATATGCAGATATTCGTTTCGCTGTCCTGCACCATGTGCCCGGAGCTGGTGATCGCAGCCCAGCACATAGCCGCCCTCAACCCTAATGTCAGGGCAGAGGCATACGATCTGAATCACTTCCCCGCCTTGAAGGAAACGTATAATGTCATGAGCGTACCCTGTCTCGTGCTGAACGGCGAAAAGGTACTGTTCGGGAAAAAGAGCATAAGCCAGCTGCTGGACACGCTGGAACAGCAAGAGCAAAAGAGCCGCACATCGGATCGGCCCGAGGGATGATGGCCGGAAGCAGTACATATCAGTTACTTGAGTAACCGCTGCCGGCCCCTGCGCTGACAACGGCGTTGTGATAACCGGGGTTGATATGCGACTGAAGTCAAGGCAGACTGCACACAGGCGGCCTGCCTTTTCTTCCGCCAAGAGGTTAGAGACAGCTAACTGAAATACAGATCAGAAAGGAACTCAGAGCTTGAACAAGGAAAAGGAGATCGAAACCGTTACCCTCATGGTACGCCGGGATTGCCGGGGCGTACATGGGACAAGGGACGGGGCACTTTGCCCGGCGTGTGCCGCCCTGCTGGAATACGCCAGGCATCGGCGGGACGGATGCCCGCATGGGGAGATAGACAGCCGTGAGTGAACAAAAAAGCTTCTGGGACAGAAATGCCGGTTGCTACGACCGCTTTATGCGAAAGGATCGGGCGGCGTATGAGGAGATGTACACGCTGATCCGGCCGGTCGTGAAAGCCAAGACGGTGCTGGAGCTTGCCACCGGTACGGGACTGATCGCAAAGCACATCGTGAATGCGGCGGCGCATATTGAGGCGACAGACGCCTCTGCGGAGATGATTGCAGAGGCCAAGCGGGACGACCGCTCGGCGAAGCTGCACTTTTCCGTGCAGGATATGTTTTGCCTGCCCTACGCGGATAAGTCCTTTGATGTAGTGATCGTGTCCAACGCGCTGCACATCGTGCCGCAGCCGGAGAAAGCCCTTGCCGAGATCCATCGGGTACTGAAAGAGGACGGCGTGCTCATCGCGCCCACCTTCACCCACGCGGGGAACTCCTTTTCCGGCAAGGTCAAAGCCTTTTTCATGAAGCTGGCGGGCTTTCCCCTCCACAGCAGGTGGACGAGCGAGGGATACCTGCGTTTCCTGCGGCAAAACGGTTGGTCAGTGCGGAAAAGCGTTGTTCTGAAAGCCTCGTTCCTGCTGACCTATGCGGAATGTGTGAAATCGGAGGGGCAAGATGTTATTTTTTGAGAACACCCGCAAGCCTGTGGGGTTTGGCGGGAAGCTCATGGTCGCCATGATGAATGTCGGGCACAGTGCCGTGGCCCGGTGGGGGCTTCAATTTCTGAATGCTGCGCCGTTCTGCAAGGCAGTGTGGCGGATATGATCTTCGCAGACGACTGGTTCGATGCGGTCACAGCCTTTGAGACCGTCTGTTTCTGGCCCGCTCTTCCGCAGGCTGCGGTTCGTGGACTGCAACAAGCCGTTCTGGAGGAAACGGATGGACCGGGCATTTGTGCGGGCGAAAGGCGGCTGGGACAAATGGCACGATTACGAGATGACGATTGCGCCTTACGAAAACGGCAAGCGCGCTTGTCCTGTCTCTTGGCATCGCCATTCAGAATTTTCCCGAGGGAGCGATCATCTCCATGCCCCTCCGGGCGGAGGGCGAGAGCAAGGGCAGGGCGTTTCTCGGCGGCGTGCTCTCCGGCGCGGTGGAGCCTATCGGCGCGGTGCTGACGATTCTTGCGGCGCTGCCGTATTTTCTGAGCTTCGCGGCGGGCGCCATGCTCTATAAGGCATTGGCGGAGTGAGAAATGATGCCCGCCGCTGACGATAACTTTAGCGACAGCTTGCGCGGTTTGCGTTTGCCAAACAGCCTATCCGAAAAGGCAGGGACACCACTTGCGGTGTTCCTGCCTTGCGCTGTATGGCGATGCTTGGAGTATTGAAAAGAATATGCGCAGGCATCCAGGACAGGCGAACAGAGAGTCTCTGCATTGAACTGGGCAAACAGAAAAATCACAAACCTCATTGACAAACTCGATCTGCTCGGTTATAATATACCAGTAGTATATACCATCGGTATATTAGGAGGCATCAATGGAACGTACAGAGACTCAAATGAAGATCCTCGAAGTTGGGAAAAAAGAATTCCTGGAAAAAGGATTCAAGGACGCATCTCTGAATAAAATCGTCGCGGAGGCGGGCTTCACGAAAGGCGCCTTCTACGGCTATTACCCGGATAAGGCTGCGCTTTTTGAAGATCTTGTGGGCGAGGCGGCAAAGGGACTGTTGGAGCAGTTCAAAGCCGCACAGGCCGCCCATTTCGATCTTGTCTCCGAGGAAAAGACGAAGGACAGCCTGAAGCTGTCCACTGAGTATTTGCGCGTCTTTGTGGAATATATGTACGCCCATTTTGATGCCTTCAAGCTGATCCTCTGCCGGGCGGAAGGTACGCGCTATGCAAATTTTTTGGAGGAGCTTGTGGAGCTGGAGGTAGAGTGCTCAGAGGAATACTACGCACTTCTCCGCAAAAGAGGAAAGCTCTCCGGGAAAATGACAAGGCAGCTTCACCACATGATCACCAGCGCCTATTTTACGGCGGTATGTGAGACGATTGCCCATGATATGCCCAAAGATGAAGCGATGCGGTATATTGAGGAGCTTGCAAAGTTTTTCAACTCTGGCTGGAAAGGCTTGCTCCGGCTGGAATAATGCACGATCACACAAGCACTTTAATTTTTTACACGCGAGTTAGTATACTCTAACTAAACGATATAAAATTGGAGGTCGTTTATTATGCTTAAAACAGATTCGAAGAAGCTGGAAACAAGGGACTTTATATCGGTGGGCATCTTTTCGCTCATCTATGCTGTGGTGGCGTTTGTGATTGGCGGTGTTGCGCAGATGACGCCGGTCACTTTCCCGTTTATGCCAATGATCGTGGCGCTCTTTACGGGGACAGTTTTCATGCTCTATGTGGCAAAAATACCGAAGAAGGGAGCTCTCTCCATTCTCGGTGTAATCGCGGCAATCTTGCTGTTTGTTACAGGAATGTTCTGGATGATGTCCGTATTCTTCCTGAGCTTCGGCTTGATCGCGGATCTTATCTGCGCTTCCGCTGATTTCAGATCCTTTAAGAAAAACCTGCTTGCCTACTGCGTCATGGCGCTTGCACCGATGGGGGCATACATTCCAATGGCTGTCATGCCCGCACAGTTTGATGCTTTTATGAAGAATAAAGGTGACTTCTCCTCCTTTGAAGGAGTGATTCATTCGATTGGGGCTGCCTGGTGGACGATCCCCGCAATGATTATCGGGACGATCGTCTGCGCGATCATCGGTGGACTGATTGGAAAGAAGCTTATGAAAAAACACTTTGAAAAAGCAGGGGTTGTATAAATGAGACTCGACCCACGGACGAAGCTTCTGATTCTCGCGGTCACAAGCGTTTCCGTTTTTATGAATAAAAGCATCGCGGTGGAGTGTGTGCTTGCGGGGATTCCGCTTGTGCTTCTGAGCACTTCCGGCAATCTGAAAAGAATGCTGAAATACGCAGCTTTTTTTCTCACGCTTCTGCTGATCCAGCTTTTTATCGTACCGAGGCTGCCCGTGACTTTCGGCGGGATCGTCTATATGTTTGCAGTGTATATCCGCAAGCTTCTTCCCTGTTTTATGCTGGGCAGCTTTCTGATTGCAACGACAAGCGTAAGTAAATTTCTTGCGGCGCTCACAAAGCTCCGATTGTCGAAAGGACTCACGATCGCTCTTGCCGTTACGCTCCGTTATTTCCCGACCATGAGAGAAGAGTGGGCCTCCATACGGGATGCCATGGCGCTGCGAGGGATATCAGCGTCCGCGGCTGGGCTGATCAGCCATCCTATACAGACGATGGAGCATGTCTATGTTCCCCTGCTTGTTTCTGCTTCCAGGATTTCGGACGAGATCACGCAGGCAGCGATTACAAGAGGCATTGAGCACACAGGTGAAAGAAGCTGCATAGAGGAAATCGCGTTTTCGTTTGCTGATTTGCTGGTGGTAATTGCTTACGCCGCGCTCGCTGCCGGCATGGTCTACGCGGGCATGAAAGGAGTGTTTTGATTATGATATCGTTTCAAAATGTCTCTTTTACATACGCTGAAAGCGGGAACGGCGGAGTCCTTGATTTGAACCTTATCGTTCGGTCCGGCGAATGCGTGCTGCTTTGCGGACCATCCGGATGTGGAAAAACAACAGTTACACGGCTCGCAAACGGACTGATTCCCCATTTCTTCCACGGCGATCTTTCGGGGCAGGTGAACGTAAACGGTATGGACACCCGGGAGACAGAGATTGCTGCGCTATCGGATGCGGTAGGGACGGTTTTTCAGAATCCTCGAACGCAGTTTTTCAATACGGATACGGACAGCGAGATCGTGTTTGGGCTTGAAAATCGGGGCATTCCGCGAGAGGCTCTGCGCTCCCGATTGGATGAACTTACCGAGGAGCTGCATCTTAGCGGGCTCCGGGGCCGAAATATCTTCGAACTGTCCGGCGGCGAGAAGCAGAAGATCGCGTTTTCCAGCGTGTATGCTTCGGCTCCCGATGTCCTTGTGTTTGACGAGCCATCATCGAATCTCGACATGAAGGCCATCGGAGAATTGGCTGATTTGATCCAACGGGCGAAAATATCAGGAAAGACCATTCTGATCGCAGAGCACCGCATCTGGTATCTGATGGACATTGTGGATCGCGTCGTTTATATGCAGGATGGCCGGATTGCGTCGGACATGGAGGCTTCAGCGTTCAAGGCGCTGCCTGAAGCAGATATTCGCAGAATGGGACTGCGCGTCAGGGATCTGTCGGTATCCGAATCGGGCGGTGTGAAAACAATCGCTGCCGATGGATTGCTTTCCGCTCAGAAAATCAGCGTCCGTCTCGGCGGCCGGTATGTATTGAATGATATCTCTTTTCAGGCAAGCCGCGGAGAGATCATCGCCATTGCGGGCGCCAACGGCGCCGGGAAATCGACCCTCGCCAGAATGCTCTGCGGATTGCAAAAGAACGGCTCCGGTACTGTTTTGTGGGCTGGAAAACCGATGAGCCGGCGGTTGAGACGGAAAAAGGCATACATGGTCATGCAGGATGTGGGGCACCAGCTCTTTACCGACAGCGTGGCGGCGGAATGCGCGCTTGGCATAAAAGCCCCGAACAAAGACGAGATTGACCGCACATTAGAAAAGGTGGATCTGCTGGCGTATAAGGAACGGCATCCCTTGTCTCTTTCCGGCGGGCAGATGCAGCGCCTTGCGGTTGTGGTGAGCGATATCTGCGGCAAGGAGCTGCTGGTGTTCGATGAGCCTACCAGCGGACTGGATCTGAAGAGCATGGAAGAGGTCGGCACCTTGACACGAAGCCTTGCGACGCAAGGCAAGGTGCTTTTGATCATCACACATGATATTGAGTTTATGATGCGGATTTGCACAAGAATACTGTTCATCCGGGACGGAGAAATCGTGGAGGACCTTTCCGGTGGGCAGAAAGAAAAGATTGTAAGACTTTTGCGAGGTGAGGAATGATGACGGGAAAAGAAAACTCGGCGATGACGATTCTGATGGATTTTGCGAAGCCGTGCAAAGGGAAACTGATCGGCTCCGTTGTACTTGCGGTTTTGGGGGCGCTTTGCGGCATAATCCCCTATATCGCGGTGTCCCGCGGGATCATTATGATCTGCCACGAAGACTATGCTTTCAGCAAGTTGGCGTTTCTGGCATTGATTGCGTTTGCGGGCTATCTCGGGCAGGTGTGGTTCGGAACGTTTTCTACAATGAAAAGCCATGAGTCTGCCTTTATCATTCTGCGGAATATCCGCATGGCGATAACAGAGAAGCTCTCCCGTGTCCCCATGGGAACGATCCTTGATACGCCGTCCGGGAAATTCAAAACGATCATTGTGGACACCGTGGAAAAGCTGGAGCTTCCGCTGGCGCATATGGTGCCAGAGCTCACTGCCAACATCCTGATCCCGGTTCTAATGCTCGTTTACCTCTTCGGCCTTGATTGGAGACTCGCGCTGATCTCTCTTGTGACGATTCCGGTGGGTGCCTTCTGCTATATGGGAATGATGAAGGATTACGAGAAGAGATATGCCAGAGTACTTGCCGCAGGGAAAAACATGGATGCCGCAACGGTGGAATACATCGGCGGCATCGAAGTGGTGAAGACGTTCAATCAGGGTGAGCGCTCATATAAAAAATACGCCGACGCCGTGGCGGAAAACGAGACAGCCAAAGTGACCTGGTTCAAGCAGACCAACGGCTACTATGTGATGGGGCTTTCCATCCTGACGGCAACGCTTGTGGGCGTGCTGCCCTTGGGGAGCTGGCTCTTTATAAACGGAAGGGTCGAAGCGGGTACGCTGATCACCTGCATCATTCTCGCCCTTGGACTCGTAAAGCCACTGATCCAGGCATTGCAGTACACCGACAGCCTGGCCATGGTGGATTCTACCGTAAAAGAGGTAGGGGATCTTCTGGATGAGCCGGAGCTTGTGCGGCCGACCGAGAGAGCTGTCCTTGCGGACGCCGACGTATCCTTCGATCATGTTACCTTCCGATACAAAGAGACGGAGGTCTTGCATGGGATTTCCTTTGACTGCGCAAAAAACGGTATGACGGCCATTGTGGGTCCCTCCGGCTCCGGTAAATCTACCATTGCGCGGCTCATCGCCTCCTTCTGGGAGGCGGAGAGCGGCTGCGTCCGTATTGGCGGCGTGGACGTGCGGAGCATTCCTCTTCCTCAGATAATGGAGCTTGTCTCATATGTATCACAGGATAACTTCCTGTTCCATCTGTCTATCCGGGAAAACATTCGGATTGGAAAACCGGAGGCCACAGACGCAGAGGTCGAGGCAGCGGCAAAAAAAGCGAGCTGTCACGATTTCATCGCCGCTCTGCCGGAGGGCTATGATACGCTGGCGGGCGATGCGGGAAGCCACCTCTCCGGCGGAGAAAGGCAGCGTATCGCCATTGCAAGGGCAATCCTGAAGAACAGCCCGATCGTGGTGCTGGATGAAGCCACGGCATTTACCGACCCTGAAAATGAGGCCGTTATTCAAGCATCCATCGCAGGGCTTGTAGCAGGAAAAACTTTAATCGTCATTGCGCATCGGCTGTCTACCATTACAAAAGCAGACAAGATCCTTGTCGTGGAGAAAGGAAATGTCGCTGCGGAAGGAACCCATGAGGAGCTTCTTGAAACAAGCAATCTATACAAGGAATTGTGGAAAGCCCATATGCAGGGCAGAGATACCGCAGAGGAGGTGGCGTGATGATAAGGCTGTTTCAAAGACTTTTGTTGTTCTCGGGCTTACAGAAGAAGCGTCTTATCCGCTCTTTTCTTGCATACCTTGTCAGCTCATTCTTTGAGATGATCCCGATCATGGCCATTCTAACGGTGCTCACAGGAATCCTGAAGCAGCTTTCCGGCGATGTTATGCCTGAAAGCACGATCTGGATCTCGCTTGGCATCATGATCGTTTCCATTGCAGGGCGAATTGTGTTTGTCGATCTTTCTGCCAATGCCAGAACTCTTGGCAGCTTCGCGTTCGGGTCGGAAAAGCGCATGGAGATCGGCGAACGCCTGAAAAGGGCGCCTATGGGCTATTTCAATGAAAACAGGCTCGGGGATATCACTGCGGCGGTGACGACCACACTTGGCGATCTGGAGCAGCAGTCCGTTACCATTATGGAAAATGTGGCGGGCGGGTTTATCCACGCCATCGTGATTGGCGTTTGGCTTATGATCTATGAGTGGCGGATCGGGCTGATCTCTTTGGCCGGACTTGCTGTGGCGCTCCTTGTTTATTCGCTTATCGGCAGGGTCGGCAGGAAACACGCGCCCCGCCGTCAGGCAGCCCAGGCTGGCCTGGTCACTGCCGTTTTGGAATATGTGCAGGGCATGGGCGTAGTCAAGGCGTTTGGGCTGGCGGAGCGCACCGGAAAAGCAGTTGACACCGCAATCGAGGAAAGCAAAGAGGCAAATATCGTGCTTGAAAAGGCGTTTTCCAAAATGACGGCGCTCTATCAGACGGTGTTCAAGCTCGCACGGGCGGCTATTCTGGTTTTTGCGCCCTATCTTTTGGCAGGAGGAAGCATCACGCCGGAGAAGTGCCTGCTGCTTCTCGTGTCCAGCTTCATGATCTATGCCGCCGTGGAGGTGGCGGGCAGTATGTCCTCTGTTGCCCGCGCGGTGGAGGCTTCCCTGGACCGGCTGGATAACATCATGGACATTCCGTCCCTGGACGAAAACGGGGCTGATCTTGTGCCGGAAAATTTCAATATCGAAGTGAAGAATATGTCCTTTGGATACGGGGAAAAGGAGGTATTGCATCAAATCAGCTTAAGCGTACCTCAGGGAAGCTCCTGCGCCATCGTTGGTCCCTCTGGCTCCGGAAAAACCACGCTGGTCGGTCTGATCGCCCGTTTCTGGGATGTGAAGGAAGGACAGATCACGCTCGGCGGCCGGGATGTGCGGGAATATACCAGCGGCAGCCTTCTAAAGAATTTCGCCATCGTATTTCAGAATGTGTATCTCTTTGAGGACACCGTCGAGAACAATATCCGGTTTGGCAGACCGGACGCAAGCGAGGATGAAATCATAGCAGTCGCAAAGAAAGCCTGCTGCCATGACTTTATCATGACGCTGCCCGACGGTTATCGGACAACGATCGGCGAAGGAGGCTCCAGCCTCTCCGGCGGAGAAAAGCAGCGGATCTCCATTGCAAGGGCAATCCTGAAGGACGCACCCATCGTCATTTTGGATGAAGCTACAGCCAGCGTGGATCCCGAAAACGAGCAGGAGCTGCAAAAGGCCATCCGGGAGCTGACAAAAGGCAAAACGATCCTGATGATTGCCCACCGTCTGTCCACCGTGCGCACGGCAGATCAAATCATCGTGCTGGAGAACGGCAGGATCGTTCAACGCGGAAACCATGAGGAGCTGATGCGCGAAGACGGCCTGTACAGGCGCTTTGTGGGAATGCGCAGCCGGGCGATCGGCTGGACGCTGAAAGGCGGGAAAGCATATGGATAGAAGGTTAGACAAAAGATACTTGACCGGAGCGGTATCTGCAATGGAAAAACAGTATGGCGTGGAGAAGACAGACGCGATCATAGAAGATGCATGGAGACGTTATGCGGAAATCGTAGACGAAAACGCCGACGAGCCGAAAAAGATGTATATGCATACGAGGAAACGCATCTATCCTGCCATCGCCGCCTTTGACGCCATGACGGGAAATGGGATCTCCCGTGAGGAAGCGGCGGCTTTTCTGAATAGATATTATGAAAAGCGGGCAGCGGGCGTTGGTGCAAAAATCCGAGGGGCAATGAAGATACCGGGTCTGTATAAGCTGGTGCCGAGGTTCTTTGCCAAAATGACAAAGAGCTCCTTTGGAGAGGACTGCGGTTTTCGGGCTGATTGGATACGAACAGAGCAGGAGGAAATGTGCTTCGACATGCTGGCCTGCCCCTATCAGGACACCTGTGTGAAATACGGCTGCCCGGAGATTGTGGCCGGCTTTTGCCGCGCGGATGACGAGGCCTACGGGCATATGCATCCAAAGCTCAAATGGGGACGGACAAAGACGCTCGGACAGGGCGGAGACTGCTGTGATTTTAGACTGACGATAGAGTCATGATCCCATGGAAAGACGGATGAGGTACAAGACCCTCCAATGCTTTCTTGCGGCGCTGACTATGATCGCGTTCCTCGCTCCCGCTGCATATGCATCCGGTACACCGGACGCATATGAGGCAGGCGCAAACGCTGTTTCCGAAAAATATATTGGCAAAACGGTTCCAGGCGCGTGTGTCGTGATTTCGGAATTGCAGCGGCCATCTGCGGGTCTTTCACGGGGATCAGCCATGCCGTAAAGAGAAAAACCAGAGCATCGGTCCTTACGATTGTTTTATTTGCATTGCAAATTATAGCTGCGTGGATGCTCGGATTCTTAACAGTAGTATAAATCAACAGAAAACGGAGGAATGGATTTATGGACAAAAAGAAAAAGTGGACGGTCAAGGATGTTATTACAACGGTATTGCTCTGCGCAGTGCTGATCGTGATCCAGCTCGTCGTCAATATGGTCTGCATGGCCAACGACTTTGTCAGCATGGTGCTGTCGGTGGGGATCACCATGTTCCTCTGCGCGCCGGTCTATATGCTCATGGTCAGCCGGATCGGCAAGCGGTTTGTGACGCTGATCTATATGACGATCCTCGGCGTGATTTTCCTGCTGATGGGAAACTGGTTCTTGCTTCCTTATTATGCTCTCGTGGGGCTCCTCTGCGAGGCGATTCTCTGGAAGGAAGGCTCCTGCCAAAAACCGAAACGGCTGACCGCCGCCTGGACGGCGGCGAGCCTTTTATACAACGGGGTCAATCTGCTGCCCATCTGGTTCTTCTGGGACACCTACTACGATTTTGCGCTGGCAAGCGGCATGGAGCAGGACTACATCGATTCCTATGTGCGTTACTACACCTCTCCCGGCTGGCTGACCTTTATTCTGCTGTTCACGACGCTGATGGGCTTTTTAGGCTGCATGGTGGGCAGTCGGCTGATCCGCAGGCATTTTCAGAAGGCCGGCGTTCTATGAGAGCGGAGGCATCCTTTGCGGTGCCGGTCAAGCTGTGGGCGCTGCTGTGCGTCTTTGCCGGAGTAACGATCGGCAGGAATGTGCTGCTCACCTGCATCCTGACCGGCGGCGCGCTTCTTTATCTCGTCTTACAGCGGAACTTCCGCCTTGCCGCGTCCTATGGCTGCTTTTATCTGCTGCTGGCGCTGCTGCTCTACGGCATCCGCTTCCACGGGCTGCGCATGCCGGTCTTTTCGGAGTTTTATGTTCTGATGTTCTGGAATCTGTCACCGATCTTTCTGGTGTCATGGGATCTGATTACCACGCCGCCGGGGATGCTCTCCGCGTTTTTATCCCGCCTCCGTATGCCTACCCCGTTCATTCTCGGGCTTCTTGTGGTCTTTCGCTTCTTCCCCACCATGCGGACGGAGCTGAAAGGCGTAGGCAGGTCCATGAAAAACCGGGGGCTGACCGCGGCGGGACAGCTGCTCGCACATCCCGTGCAGAGCATGGAGTATGTGCTGGTTCCGTTTCTTCTTCGGGTATTGCAGCTTGCGGATCAGCTTTCCGTTTCCGCCGTTGCAAGAGGCGCGGAGCGTCCGGGCGTGCGCGGCAGCTATTATGAGAAAAGGATCGGGGCGCGGGATCACATCGCGGCAGCCGCATGTGCGATAGTCACGGCTTCCTATTTGGTTTTGGAAAGGAGCATGGCATGATCGAGCTTACACGCGCTTCCTTTCAATACGAAAACTCGGACAGAGGCGTGCGGGACATTTCCCTTTCGGTAAAAAGCGGCGAATGCGTCGTGCTGACGGGGCTTTCCGGCTGCGGCAAGACCACCGTGACAAGGCTTGTCAACGGACTTGCGCCGTCCTATTATCCCGGAGCCTTCAGCGGAAGTGTGAGGATAGACGGCA
>OAVO01000845.1_pt1 | contig 16422 bp, 8 predicted proteins | sample 1501411 | NCBI WGS metagenome assembly OAVO01 (sample SAMEA2580081, study PRJEB22360) | human gut metagenome | biome: human gut; feature: human-associated habitat; material: faeces | place: Denmark | collected 2008/2010 | reverse complement strand
AGATGGAAGATGAGGGCGAAATCTATGAGAGTATCGAAGATATTTGGCCGGATTACCCTAGTAAGGAGGATTTTTTCTTTAACGAGGAAGAGTATTAATTTATAAATGACCGAACATATAAAATTCTCGATAACTTGTGATAAAGTTATCGGGAATTTTTTATTGATGAACATCGTTTTTGGTATTTCTATTTTCTAACTCGTCTCAGAATATTCTGCATTTCGTAGACTATTTCGGGGTGTTGGTCCGCAAGGTTTTCCTTTTCATATTCTCTAACTCTCATGTCATAAAGTTGAGGAGTTTTCAAATTTCCAGTCTCTACTTTTGGGCCCCAGGTAATCATGGCAGGTCCATCGTTTGGTTCAATATATTTCCAATTTTTGGTACGTACAGACATGGTTGAAGATTCTTCTATAATCCATGGGCGATCCGTTTGATCCTTTCCGAGCCATGTGTTTAAGCGGTTCTGGCTATCTGGCGCACTTCCTTTTGGTAATTTTGCATTGATTAGAGCAGCCATTGATGCAAACCAGTCGATTTGTGATACTAAGGCGTCGGAAATTTGTGAACCGGGTATTTCTTTCGGCCAACTGACAATTGCAGGTACCGCCGTTCCTCCTTCAAATGCGCTGTATTTATTACCACGAAAAGGACCTGCAGGACTATGTCCGTTAAGCAATTCCTCAGCATGGTCATCATAACCGTCGTCAACTACCGGACCATTGTCACTAGAGAGGATAATTAATGTGTTTTCTCGTAATCCCCGTTCTTCAAGAGCTGCTATTATTTGTCCCACTGTCCAGTCAAACTGGGCAATAGCATCACCACGTACTCCCATTTTATTCTTACCTCTAAAACGTTCATGCGGAAAACGTGGTACATGTACGTCGTTTGTAGCAAAATACAAGAAAAAAGGCTGGTTTTTGTACTTGTCGATAAAATCAATAGCATGTGCGGTGATGGAGTCGGCTATATTTTCATCTTTCCATAATGCTTTGCCACCACCTTTCATGTATCCTATGCGACCAATTCCGTTGACAATAGCCATGTCGTGCCCATGACTATGTTTCATATTGTACAACAGTTCCGGATGGTCTTTCCCTAATGGTTCGCCAGGGAATGGCTTTTGATAACTAACCTCAATAGGAGCAGAAGGGTCGTAGTTGGCTACTTTACCGTTTTCAATAAACACGCATGGTACGCGATCCGCTGTGGCTGCCATAATATAGGAATAATCAAATCCCAAGTCTCCCAGTGCTGTAGGTAGTGGAGCATTCCAGTCTTGCATGCCCGATTTGTCACCCAATCCTAAATGCCATTTGCCGATAGCGCCGGTGATATATCCGGAATTCTTAAAAACATCTGCCAGCGTGTAAGTTTCAGGTCGGATAATCATACCAGCATTACCTGCTGCCACACCGGTTCCCGGTACACGCCACGCATATTTTCCAGTGAGCATGGAGTAACGTGAAGGAGTACTTGTTGCCGCAGTGGCGTGCGCATTGGTGAATTGGACACCACTTTCTGCCAATTGGTTTACATGGGGAGTTTGTACGTTTTTGGCTCCATAGCATTCGAGGTCACCATATCCCAGATCATCTGCATAGATAAAAATGACGTTTGGCTGCTTTTGAGGATTTGTTTTGGTTTTGAGCTTTTCGCTTTGTGCCGGACCTGTAACCGCCAATAGGCTTGCAACTGGCGAAAGAAAAGCTAATAATGCATACTGTTTCATGGGTATATTTATTTATAGGTTTTAAGGTAACTTATACCTTTGTGTCTTATTAATAAATACGTATATTTTTAGCCCAGCACTATATCAAACCCAGTTAAAACTAGTTAAAACGCAGAATGTCTCTTATGGTATCGTAATGAAGAAAATAAATAGGTTCAAATTCTTTTTTATGAATTTTAAAGCAAAGTAGATATTACGTTCTACCGCCTTCTCGCTAATGTCAAGTTGTTCTGCTATTTCTTTGTTTGTCATTTGTTGTTTCCTGCTCATGATAAAAACCTCTTGTTGTCGTGGTGGAAGTAAAGAAACTAATTTCCATATATATTCCAGTAGATCCTTAACTTCGAGCGTCTCATCAGATATAGCAATTTTCTCAGCAACCTCAAGAGCAGTAATTTTCATCGTTACCTTATTCAGACTTTTGCGGAAGTAATCAAAAATTGTGTTACGAGTCATAATAAAGAGTAATCCGTCTATGTCTTTGTTTTCGTTGATTGATGCACGCGATTCCCATAATTTGATAAAAACCTCTTGTACTGCCTCTTTTATTTCCTCGTCGTCATTCAGATAAATCTCTGAAAATCTGTATACTTTCCGCCAATAATGATCATATACAAAGGTAAATGAGGTTTCGTCTCCTTGTTTTAATTTTGCTAAAACAGATGTTTTCTCCATTACGTGCATAATTATAATTGTTTTGCAAAGATAAGAAAAAAAGGACTGGTTAGCGTTCTAAAGAACTGCTTTCTGATTTTTCGAAAAAAAGTTCAATGCAATGTAGGGATAGACATAAAAGTTTCGTATTTAATATTAGAGACGCTTGTTTTATAATGAAAATGAAAAATGTGAAAAAGATAGATATGAATAAGAAACTATATGAACAAATCAAAGCTTTATTAGCAGACAAACTGGATGAAAAAGAACAAAAGGAACTATTTCATCATCGAGAGTTTGAAGAAAGAATGCACCTGCAATGGAATATGGATCGACAAAAAGAACTTGACGATGAAGTAGGGCGAAAGATGTGGAAAATGGTAAGACAGAAATGTCTGGATTGCCGACAACAGAAAAAGCATGTTTATATACCATATTGGCTATCTGTGGCTGCCGTAGCTCTTGTTTTGCTACTTGGAGCAACTTGGATGTATTTCTCCGGAAATAAGGTAAATGAGGCGAAAGATGCTTTTGTAGAAGTTGTATCAAAAGAAGGGCGTCTATATATGCTGCCTGATAGTTCACGAGTTTGGATGCATCCGGGAAGTTCTATCCGTTATCCGGAGAATTTTGTTCAGAATAGAAAAGTGTGGTTGAAAGGAAATTCCCATTTTGATGTTTATAAACAGGATGGCAAACATTTTATCGTATACATTGATAGGGCTTTTGTAGAAGTAAAAGGTACTTCTTTTTTAATTAATCAGGAACAGGCAAATATTTCTAAAGTCACTTTGTTTAGTGGTAAAGTCGATTTTACGATAGTAGGTACTGAGCATACTATTGAGATGAAACTTTCGCAAGAATTGACCTTCAACGCGGAGAAGGCAAGCGTGAAAGTGGATGAAATGCAAGGAGTGAAATGGAAAGATGGTAATTATGAATTTACAAATGTTGATTTAAGTTCATGGATTGAGATTGTAGGAAGAATATATAATGTAAAAATATCATTGGAACACGGACAGGCAACCAAGAATCTGTTAAACGGGCGTCTACGTTATAATGAGTCATTGGAAGAAGCTATTGAAAAAATGTGCTTCAGTACAGGGTGGCGATATAGAAAGGAAAATGGAGAATATATCATATTCCGTTAAAGGTATACTATAGTATGTTTGTATAATTTTTTAATGTTAATCTTTTAATTATTTAGTATGGAAGAAAAGCAACAGCATGGCAGGTGGAAGTACCTCATGTGCATTTGGTTTGGAATCTTTTGTTTCCCATTGATTGCAATAGCAGCACAGGGAGTCATAAAGGTGAAAGGGTATTTTAGTGAAGTACAAGCTATCCGTCAGATCGAAAAAAACAGTAATTATGTGTTTTTTTACGATGCAGCAGATTTGGATGAAGTAAAGCGCAAAAACATTGACTGCCAAGGTACGATTGAAAAAGTATTGTCAGTTGTATTTGAAGGGAGTAATGTTAACTATTTAGTCCGGGGAGACGAAGTTGTACTGAAAGTGAATAAACAGAGTGTACAGCAGAAAGGAGAGAAAAGAGTCGTCACAGGTGTGGTTACAGACGCCATAGACGGCGAGCCGTTGGTAGGTGTGAACATTGTTGTGAAAGGTCAGAAAAGTGGAACTATCACGGATTTGAATGGTAGATATTCTATTTCTGTGAGCGGAGACAAAGCCGTACTGGTCTTCTCGTACATCGGTTACCAGAAACGTGAAGCTCCGGTAGAAGATTTAGGGGTGGTTAATGTCACGATGTCCGGAGAACAGCAGACGTTGAACGAGGTCGTTGTTGTAGGTTCCGGAGTACAAAAGAAAGTGAGTGTGACAGGGGCTATTACAAATGTGAAAGGAGATATTTTACGAATGCCGACTTCACAATTAAGTACTTCGTTTGCCGGTAAGCTGGCAGGTGTGATTGCTACCACTAAAACAGGAGAGCCGGGTTCCGGGGCTGATTTTTATATTCGCGGTATTTCTACTTTTGGCGGGCGTACAACACCGCTTATATTATTGGACGATGTAGAAATTTCAGTATCTGATCTGAACTATGTGCCGGCGGAAAATATCGAGAGTTTCTCCATCTTAAAAGATGCTTCTGCAACTGCAATTTATGGTGCACGCGGTGCAAATGGTGTAATGATAATCTCTACAAAGGGAGGTGATTACAATATGAAGACGAAGGTTAATGTTAGTGCGGAGAACTCTTTCAATATCATGTCCGATTTTCCTGAGTTTGTAGATGGTCCCAGATATATGGAACTTTACAATGAAGCTGACCTGTCGAGAAATCCGAATAAATCGAAAGATCAATTATTGTATTCGGACAGACGGATCCAGTTGACCCGTGACGGGGTAAATCCTTATGTATATCCGAATGTGGATTGGCAGGATGTCATTTTCAAAAAGATGACAATGACGCAGCGTGCCAATATCAATGTATCGGGAGGAGGTACAAAAGTGAAGTATTATATGAGCTTGAATGTCAGCCACGATAGTGGTTTGCTGAATACGGAGAAAGCTTATTCGTGGAACAATAATATTAATATCATGAATTATACGTTCCAGAATAATATCTCCTATAAGTTGACCCCCACAACGACAATCAGGATGAATATGAATGCTCAGATCCGTCAGAACAAAGGGCCTAATATCAATAGTGCTGATTTGTTTAAAATGATTCTGACGACTACTCCGGTAACTTTCCCTGCAACTTATCCTGCGCAACCGGGTGATACGTATATCCGCTATGGATCTGATTATCAGAGTTCGGACTATCTCTATCCTAATCCTTATGCGCAGATGATGACTTCTTATAAGGAGCGGAATGCGAATACATTGAATACAGTCATTAAAGTGGAGCAGGATTTTGGGTTTGTAACAAAAGGATTGAAGGCAAATATCTGGGTAAACTTTAAAAACTGGTCCAGCAGTTCCTACAATCGTTCCATTACTCCTTATCTTTTCAGAGCTGTGGGATACAGTGAAGATAGTCCGTTGGAATATGACTTGGAACGTATTCAGGAAGGTGCAGACTATATAGCACAGTCGGATATTGCCAGAAGTTCGGATCAGACATTTGAATTTCAGGGAAATATCAGTTATAATCGTCAATTTGGTTTGCACAATGTCGGAGGTATGTTGATGTACCGGCAAAGGGAATACAGAAGTGATGTGCTTCCTAATCGTAATCAAGGAGTCTCAGGACGTTTCACATATGATTACGGACAACGTTATCTGGCTGAAATCAACTTCGGTTATAACGGTACGGAACGTCTTGCCAAGAAGAAGCGTTTCGGTTTCTTCCCGGCAATGTCTTTAGGATGGGTTATCAGTAATGAGAAGTTCTTTGAACCTTTGAAAAATGCGGTGAATAACCTGAAAGTGAGAGCCTCTTATGGATTGGTAGGTAGCGATGATCTGGCACAAGCGGGCGGAAGCTATTATTTATATATTGATAAGCTGACGGATAATAAATTGGATCAGATAAAGTGGACATTTGGAGAGAGTATGAATCACACATTGGGAGGTCCGGAGATTGCCTATTATGCAAATCTGGATGCTGTGTGGGAAAAAGCGAAGAAATTTGATATTGGCGTAGATATGACTTTGTTTGACCACTGGAATATAACAATAGACTATTTCTATGACAAACGTTACGATATATTTATGGAACGTCAGTCTTGGCCTAATTCTTTGGGTTATGGTAAAGCAAAACCTTGGGGAAATGTCGGTAAAATGGATAATAAGGGTGTGGAATTCAGCCTTAATTATCATAAGAATTTCTCTAAAGATTTGGGGGCTAGTTTTCAGGCTAACCTGACATATAATAAAAATAAGTTGGTTTATAAAGACGAACCGGATTATCCTACTATTTGGAAGTCGGAAACAGGAAAACCATATTCCAGATTGACCGGATATATTTCGGAAGGACTGTTCCAGAGCCAGGAGGAGATAGACAACAGCCCGGAACAGATGGTAGGAAATAGCACTCCGAAGGTCGGTGATATCAAATACCGTGATTTGAATGGTGATGGAAAAATAACGGAAGACGACCAATGTATGATTTCCAAGTACGGTTCTGTTCCACGTTTGCAATATGGTTTCGGTGGTACCGTTAATTATAAAAAATTCGACTTTGGTATTTTCTTCAGTGGTTCTGCATTGCGTTCCATTCTGATCAATGGTTTGGACCCCTTCCTTGAAGGGAATCGTATACCGAATAAGAATGTGTTGAAATTTATTGCAGATAATCACTGGTCGGTAGATAATCCGAATCCGAATGCCGAATATCCGCGTTTGGGATTGACGACCGGTGATATAGGTAATAATACGGTCAACAGTACTTATTGGTTGCGTAATGGTTCTTTCCTGCGTCTGAAGAATTTGGAAATCGGTTATAAAATTCCGTATGGGCGTATTTATGTCAGTGGTGCGAATCTGCTTCGTTTCAGCCCGTTTGATTTGTGGGATCCGGAATTGAGCAGTTGGAATAGCTATCCGTTGCAACGTACGGTCAATGTAGGTTTACAACTTAATTTCTAATAATCTAAATCATAGAAGATATGAATATTTTGAAAAATATAGTTCGAGTGGGTCTGATTGTGACTGCTCTTTCATTTAATTTAGTTTCTTGTGATTATCTGGATGTAGTTCCGCCTGAACAAGCAGGGCTACAGGATGCCACAAAGACCCGGAGAAGTACTTTAGGATTTCTGTTCACTTGTTATGCAGGACTTCAGGAAGATGATTCTCCTATTGGTCACACAAGTGCTCTTAATGGTTCCACAGATGAGTTTGCACTGCCGATAGAATGGCGGAATGATAGTGGAGCTTTTTGGGATGATTATGCATATAATTTAGTCTCGGCAGCCAATCCGGATGGACTTTGGGATAATTATTATAAGTATATTGGTCAATGCTATCTTTTTTTACGTCAAGTCGAAAATAATCCCGGTGAAACCTTATTGCAGGAATGGTTACCGGGTGAAAAAGAACAGTGGTTGGCCGAAGCTCATTTTTTAATTGCTTATTATCATTTTGCATTACTGAGAAAATACGGTCCTATACCTGTTATTACGGAATATGTACCTCAGAGTACTCCCTCTTCCGAGTTTGGTGGAAGATGTCATTATGATTATTGTGTTAACTGGATTGCATATCAACTTGATCTGGCAGCACAGAATTTGCCGCCGACCCGTGAGGGAACAGAATGGGGACGTGCTACTTCTACGATGGCTAAAGCTTTGAAAGCTCGTGTACTGATGTATGCTGCTTCTCCTCTTTGGAATGGTCAATTCCCTTTTTCTTCATGGAAGAATAAAGTGAATACTCCCGGGGATAAAGACTTTTTTGTAGGTGATGATGCTAAATATAAAGAATCTATCGGACGGGATGATTATGGCATTGAACTGGTAAGCAGTAGTTATAATGAGAAAAAATGGGAAAGAGCGATGGAGGCCTGTCAGAAGGCGTTGGATTTTGCGCTTAATGAGGGTGGATGCCGTCTTTATGGAACGGAAGCTTCTGATATGACATTGTATCAGACAGAACTGGGAAATAATGATAAGTGGTTACCTTATGTGCCGGGAAAGGAGGATAATAATATCCAGGAGAACAGAGAGTTCAAAGAAAGAGTAATGATGCTTCGTTATATGGTTGCTTCCCGCTATCCGCATAATAAGGAATTAATCTGGGGGCTAACCGGTAAGAATATTAATTCAAGAATACAGGGACGTATACCGGCGCATATATTCCAAACAGGCAATAAGACTTCTTGGGCAGGGGGATTTTCAGCTATTTCTCCGACGCTATATACCATTGAACATTTCTATACGGAAGATGGTGTGTTGCCTGAAGAGGCCGCTTCAACAGGCGATTTTGCTTCAAGAGCAGAATGGTTCCAAAAAGCAGGAATAGCAGGAAACAATAGAGAGGATATTATTAAACTTTGTGTGAACCGTGAACCGCGTTTTTACGCATGGATGGCGTTCGATGGTGGTGATTACGGTTCAAAGTTGTTGAAGGCCAGCAGTGGCGATGCAGGTTCGCCATGCGTTTTGAACATGAAGACTGCTGCAGGACATGGATACGACCTTACCAGAAGTCCGCGTAACTATAATGTTACAGGATTTATGACCCAGAAATATGTAAATCCGACAGCTCAATTTGTATTCGATGGTGGAGCTTTCCAGGCTGGAGATACCAAACCGATACCTCTTATACGTTTGGCAGAATTGTATCTGAATCTGGCGGAATGTCAGGCGAACGGAGGGGGTGCCAATCTGGCAAATGCTTTAGCCAACTTGAAGGAGGTTCGTGACCGTGCCGGTGTTCCCACGACTACGACTGTACCGGAACAGAGTAAATTAATTGAAATGATTCATAATGAGCGATTTATTGAGTTCTGGAATGAAGGCCATCGTTATCATGATGTGCGTCGTTGGGCGGAAGGTCAGAAATACTTTGGTGCTAAACGTGAGGGGTTGAACGCAATGGTGAAAGATGTACCGTTTGAAAAATTTAATGTAAGGACTACTATTGACCAGCCTTTCAGATGGAACGACCGTTTATATCTGGCTCCTATTCAGAATGCCGAAGTGTATAAAAACCCGCAAATGGTTCAGGCATACGGTTACTAATTGTATTATGAATTTAAAAAGCAAATTTATGAAGAAAAGTTTATTTATACCATTATTATGCGGATTGTCATTTGTCTATACGGCATGCGATGAATATGATGATACATATCCGAAAGAATATCATAAGATCTTGTCTTTGAAGCAAACCGGAGAAGAAAGTAAAATTCTTTATAATACCGGTCAGGATGCTTCTTTTGATATAACAATCATGAAGACCGGATGTGATCCGTCATTAACGGCTCAGGCTCAATTGACCGTATTGTCGGATGAAGCATTGAAGGAATACAATGAAAATTATACTATTTTGCCTTCAAATACCTATTCTATAGATGGCAGCGAGTTGATTTTTCAGTCCGATGAGAGATATAAAATGTCCAAAGTGGTGATGAAAACGAGTGCAATTCAAGCCTTGGTAGAACTTCCGGAAAATGCTGATAAGACTTTTGTGTTGCCCATTTCACTGGTTAGTGCTACGGATTCTGTAAATTCTATGAATAATCTCTATGTCATGAAGCCTGTGATTACCACTCCGAAGCTGGAATTTAAAGTCTCTGAGGAAGAATGTGTCCAAGGGTTTATAAATAGTTCGGATCCTGTTTTATTTACTATACCTATGGGGTTAGAGATAGACAACCAATGGGATTTCACGGCTAAGGTAGAAGTTGTGAATAACGATGGAAAGGAAGGATACTTGTCTTCTAGCTCAGTAACGCTGGAAAATGATGGTCTGGTAACGTTTGAGCCGGGAAAAGAAGCTTCATTGAAGGTGTCGGTATCGGCAGGAAGCGGTGATGATTTGACAAATCTGGTTGTAGGAGGACGAGTGGCTATTAAAATTACCGAAATAGAAGGAATTAATTTTGATTTTGATAGTCGGGAGTTTAATCTGACAGTGACGGGTAAGGAATATGAGTATAATAACAAAGGGTTGGATGCTTCTATGTTGAGTTTCAATTTCCCCGATTTTGTAGGTAATACAACTGCTGCGAGTTTGTTTGATAAAGATCCTGCAACGTATGTGCAGACTCCATTCCCTAATAGGAACTTTGTTGATACCGGCGGCACTAATCCTTATCTCCAATTGCAACTTCCGGAAGGAGTTACAGATTTTGCCATCTCATGGACACAGTGTTTACAAAATGAAGTCTCTTTATTGAGAGGATTTGATGTACTTTGGTCTGTTGATGGTACATTTGAGGATATTCCTAATGCTCGAAAGTCATATAGTGTGGCTGATTTGAGCGCGGCAGGCGCGGTTAGCTTGGGAGCTTCTTTCACAACATCAGCTTGCCATTGTGATACCCCGGTTAAGTTTATACGTATAGTACAAACTTGGAATTGTGAGAGTACCACTGATGCAGGTGGAAGGTGGCAATTCCGATTGGCTGAACTTAAATTGTACGGAGTATCCATTAAATAAGATATATATCTGAAAAATAACTTTATCCGTTGGTTGGTTTGAGTATAAAAGGATTCCGGCCAACGGATTTTTTATCAGTTAAATCTAATATTATTTATTATGGTAAATTTCTTGAAGACACACTTTGGTACCATGTTGACAGTGTTATGCGTCCTGTTACTTTTTACTGCTTGCAGTGACGATGAAGAGGTGATAGATCCCTTTCTAAAAACAGACTTGATTGGTGAAACAATCAATTTGGGTTCGGATGCCGTAGAAGCATTTGACGTGAAAGTAATAACGAACCGGAGAGACTGGGAAATTGCTTCTTTAGGAGTTGTTCAATGGTGTAATTACGAAATCATTCCGGATGGAGAAAATGCTATCATTCGTTTTTCCGTTGCCGAGAATGAGGAAGCCACGCAACGTGAGACAGAATACCGGTTAACGGCACCGGGTTGCCAGCCTTTGAAAATAAAGATTGTTCAATTAGGAACAGAATATGCGATTCTTTTTGATCAGTCCACCCCTAGGAAAGTGACACAGGAGGGTGAAGAATTTTTGTTGACTGTAACTTCTAATGTCGCTAATGAACCTACGATAGAGGCTGATATGGAAGGCTGGGTTGAAATAATAGAACAACCGATAGTGACAAGAACTTTTTCAGACAAGATTTTTAAGGTTACAGTACATAAGAACATCACGTTTCAGAATCGCACGGGGCATATTAAATTTGTCTCAACTGCGTTAAAAGACCCCGTAGTTTTTACTATCATTCAGGAGAAAGCCTCCACTGAAGGTATGGGTGATACGAAATTGAAGGTAAAAAGCGCGGAACTTATAGAAGGCAATGTTTACGGCAATCAGGATGTCAGTAAAACTATTGATGGAGACTATTCGACAAATTATAGTAGTGCCTCACTAGGTTCGCCGGAAGCCAATAGAGGACATTCTATTATCATTGAATATACATTGGAACAGCCCGAAAACATAGGTTATGTTCGTTTGATGCAACGTTCGAACAATGATAAAAATTCTCTTTTTGCCAGTGGAGGTGTTTCGGTTTTGAAAGAAGGCGAAACTACTTGGAATGAGGAAATCGGTTTTGTAGCCGCACAAATGGCGGGAGCGGCTGTTGATATTAGTGTTAATAGCCTTCAAGTGAGTAAAGTGCGTGTACGTATCGATCGGATGACGCCTGGAATTGATAACGTCAATGTGGCTCTGGCCGAGTTCGAGTGTTATCAGTATTCGGATAATACAAATGACATTTTGGAAGCGCAAAAGTTCTTTACGGACGAGACCTATTCGGAATTAAAGGGTACAGTGACTTCAGAAAGCCTTAAGGAGATCAAGACCGCCGTTATTTATCAATTAGCGAAAGAGTTGCTGGAAGGGAAATACGATAAAAAATTTCGTTTTAGTACCTACCATTCTTGCAAGAGTCCTGAAATAGTGGCAGAAGAACTGACTATAGGCTCAAGAAGCATATATGATAATCCGACGGGAATCTATTTTACGCAGGGAGAGCCGGTGCTGGTTTTCGTTATGTACAAAGGAGCAAGCAATACCCCGCTGAGTCTTGCCATTGCCGATTATAGGGAAGGTGGAAAGAAAAGCGTGATCTCCTTGCGGGGAGGTTTGAATGTGATTACTCCGGCAAATTCGGGTAATGGCTATATTCAATATTGGACGAGAGATGATGCCGGAGATACAGATGTCGATATTCATTTTTGTTTCGGTAAACAGATTGGCTATTGGGATGTAAGACGTGGTGATACGGATGCCACTTGGCCGGAAATATTGGAGAGGGCTAAGAGAAGTGCGGTGGATATTCCGAATGCGATGATGGATATTCTGGGACAAAGAGTACACTTGCAGAATACGGTGAATGCCTTTGCCAAATGTGCGCCAAACGCAATTCAGGCAGTAGTCGATATGCACGACCGTATGTTGGATTTTGAATATTTGATGATGGGACTGGTGAAAAACAATGCTGTGCCTGCTAACCGCTTTTTTGGCGTCCGTTCTTGGGGAGGAAGTCCTAATTGGAACGGAGTATGTGCCAATTATCCCAACACGGAAGATGCGATGTTGGTTCCGAAGGTCTTTTATAGAAAGAATAATGTATGGGTTTTCGGACATGAGTTTGGGCATGGCAACCAGGTTGCCCAGATGAAAGGCAATGGTTGGACGGAAGTGACCAATAATCTTTACTGTTCATTTGCTCAGTATATGATGAGAAACGACCCGTTGAGTGAAGGCTATCTGAGACTGGAACATGAATCCTTCAAGCGTCCGGGAGCACGTTCGGCTTTGGCGGGCGGGCGTATAAATGCTTTCTTGAACGAAGCTTTGGTTGCCCATAAATCGTACTTCATGCAAGTGGCAACTATTTCCACCGACAAACCGGGCGTATGGGAATCTGATCCGTTTGTGAAATTAATCCCTTTATGGCAAATGACTATGTATTTTATGGCAGCGGATATAAAACCTGATTTTTGGCCTGATGTGCATTGGGCGGCTATCCATGATAATGACAAGAGTTACTCTCCGGGGCGGAGGTATGTGAATTTCATGAAACGTGCTATTGACGCTTCGGGACTGAATCTTTGCGGATTCTTCGAGGGTATGGGGCTGCTGAAAGTATTTGATAATGTGAAGGTGGATGACTACACGGTTGCTACCATAAATATAACGCAGGAAATGGTAGATGAAGTGAAAGCTTACGGAGAAGGAAAACCATTACCTTCAGGCGGTATGCAATACATCTCGGCCAACAGCGTGGAAGCATTCAAGAGCAAAAGTAACGTAGAAGGAACATTTAATTCCGGGATTACCAAAGGAACTGATTATGTCACGGTAGACCATGCTATATGGAAGAATGTAGTTGCTTTTGAAACATATAAAGGCAAAGAACTGACTGATATTTGTATAGTCGGTACTGGTGACGTTACTAATAAGACAACTCGTGTGGATTATCCTACCGGAGCGACTCGGATTGAGGCCGTAGGTTGGGATGGAAGTCGGACTTTGGTGACCGGCAGTAGATAAAAAGAGAAAAGCCTTCGATCAATCAGGATAATAACTTAACACATACACTAATCGATCATATGAGCTACTGTTTTAATATTCAAGTAGAGATGCGGAAAAGCATTCTTACTTGAATATTAAAACAGAGCTCTATTTTTAGAATACAGGCATTTGCCAGATGAACCCTACTGAAACCCGGTTGGTACTGTAATTCTCCTGTCCCAGCACCTTGGCGCGGGAAGTGAAATCGTAGGACCGTCCTACATATGTGACGAAGAAATGCAGGTTGGTTTCCATTGGATAAAACTCGATACCGGCAAGGTATCCCCATGAAGTGCTGTAATTCCCCTTCTCTATTCCTTCGGACGCCTTCGTAACCGAAGCTGTTTCATACATACCTTTCACGAAAGCGTTCCATTTCGGCAGGAACCGGTAATTACATTTGGCAACTACGGACAGATAACCCGCATCGAATGCATTATGTCCGCCCGGACGGCCGACAATGTTCGTGATAATGCCTTTCCGGTCAATATCTTCCTTTGAATACATGAAGTCGACGAACGCGTTCCATTTGCCGAGATTCAGCTCGTTTCCCACTGCATAATAGTACATATTATGACTTTTGGCTTCGTTCATGACGGAAGCCGACCAACGGGTTTTGAATACATTATTGAAATTACCGTTCCAGTTCAGCGTGTAAACCAGCGGCATTTTGCCCGACTTCAAATCGGGGATATTCCCTTCGGCGTCTTCCGTGATTCCGTACGTACTGTCGAAAGAACTGTTGCGGCTGTTCAATATCTGTAAGTTCAGCTGCTGATCGGGCGTGATATTATAACCGACATTCAATCCCGTCATAAAATTGCTCATATAATCAATCATGTCGCAGTATTGGTAGACATCAATCGGGTTCAGGTCGAACTCGAAACCACCGTATGCGGCACATTGTTTTCCGGCAAAAAGACTGAATTGGTCGTTTAACTGAATTCCGATACCGGCGTAGTCGATAGAAGTCGGCAGATTGTCAATCATGCCGTTGGCATCATTCGAGCGGTTGAGGCGCTGGCGGTAACGGTATGACAGCCAGTTGTTGATATTTCCTTTCGCTTCGATGCGGAGCTGGTGCATATTAAAATCACCTTCCTGAAATCCATCCCGGAAGTGGGCGTCAAAACTACCTTGCATATTCAGGTATAAATTGAACTTATCCGTCTTTTTCTTTACGTTCGTCAGTTCTTCGAACAGGGGAGTATCGGGGGAGAACTTGTCCTTCTTTTCCGCATTTTGCGCATACACTCCTCCTATGCTGCCCGCAAGGAGCAGCATAAAAATCAAATTTTTCATAAGTCAGTCCGGTTTTTAGTATTCGTTAAAGTACTGTTGAATTAGCTTCCAGTCCGTGGTCTTGGTAAGAGCGAGCATCAACAATACGCGCGACTTTTGCGGATTCAATTCCTGTGAAGCGACAAACTGATACTTGGCATCATCCACTTCCGCGTCAAGCGTGGTAGGACCTGTCGGGACACGGGAAGAACGAACCACCAGGATACCTTTTCTACGTGCGTCGGTCAGTACCGGGAAGATATTCTTGTGGATATTTCCGTTTCCTACTCCGGCATGGATGATTCCTTTGTATCCGTGTGTCAGTAGCGGAGTCACCATATCTGCCTCGATGTTGGAGTAGCTGTATACGATACCGACTTTAGGCAATGAAGTGAGGTGAGTCACATCAAATACGGATTGAGTGGTATGTTTCTTCAATGTCACCTGGTTATAGAAAACCTGTCCGTTCAGCACATAACCCAGTGCGCCGGAGTTGGGGGCCTGGAAAGTCTGTACGTCGACGGTATTCATTTTCACGGTACTTTCCGCTCCGAGGATCAGGCCGTTCATGGCAACCAGCACACCTTTATCTTTAGATTCCTTGGCGGCGGCAGTGACTACGGCATTGTAAAGATTCAACGGGCCGTCGGCACTTAGCGCGGTAGACGGACGCATGGCACCTACCAGCACGACAGGTTTGTCACTCTTGACAGTCAGGTTCAGGAAGTAAGCAGTTTCTTCCATCGTGTCCGTTCCGTGAGTGATAACGATTCCGTCGATATCCGGACGTTTCAGCAGCTCGTTGATTTTCTTGGCAAGTGTCAGCCAGACTTCGTCGTTCATGTCCTGCGAACCGATTCTCACAATCTGCTCGCCTGTCACGTTGGCGATGTCCTTTATTTCGGGCACTGCATCAAGCAATGCGCTGATAGCAACCTGTCCTGCTGTGTAGCTGGTTCCGGTGGCGGAGCTTCCTGTACCCGCAATAGTTCCTCCGGTGGCAAGGATATGAATATTCGGTTTTGCGGCAAAAGCCATTGCAACGGTACATAGTAGTGCGACTACTACCAGACCAAATCTCTTGAATTGTTTCATAACTGAATGATGTTTAGGTTAATAATATATAGTTAGAATATTTGTATAAAGAGCAATCCCAAAGCAATCGCCACGACCGTAGACACCAGTCCGGGCATCATGAATGAATGATTCAACACATATTTACCGATTTTTGTTGTCCCCGTCCGGTCGAAATTTATGGCGGCCACTACGGTAGGGTAGTTCGGAATAAAGAAATATCCGTTTACTGCCGGGAACAGGGCAATCAGCATATAAGGCGAAATGCCCAACGCAATCCCAAGCGGCACCAATGCCCGCACGGTGGCTGCCTGGCTATATAGCAGGATGGACATCACGAACAGGGCGATACCGAACAACCACGGCATCTGACGGACAATTCCCTCAATAGAGAAAGTAAGCTGTGCCATATTCCCCTGAAGAAAAGTATCTCCCATCCAGGCGATACCGAAGATGGCGATGACAGCTTGCATCCCGGCCGGGAATACAGAACCCTGCGTTGCCTTGATACCGTCCGTCCGGGTCACTATCAGGATAATGGCGGCAGCC
>OAVO01000840.1_pt1 | contig 16483 bp, 10 predicted proteins | sample 1501411 | NCBI WGS metagenome assembly OAVO01 (sample SAMEA2580081, study PRJEB22360) | human gut metagenome | biome: human gut; feature: human-associated habitat; material: faeces | place: Denmark | collected 2008/2010 | reverse complement strand
TGGGAAGAGTCATCTAAAAGATGAGGAGCATTTGTTTTGTAAAAAACATCATTTCTTTTTCTGATCGGAAGCCCTTATATATTATAAGGTGAAATAACTAACTTCCAGTTGGAGGGATTTTGTTTGTTTCTGATAGGCAATGTTCCTTTTATTTGTTTATTACTAAATTTTTGTCTTGTTTGTTTTAAGGAATCTTTTTGTTCCTTATCGACATTGCAAAGTTATGGGAGAAATGTAAAACTGTTGATTGGTGTTTTTTTCAATTTTCAAGGTGAATTTTTCAATCTTTCAAATGTCACTTTTAGGGTGGGTGAATTAGTCATTTTGTGAATGATTTGTTGAGGAGATGAATATTATACCGCCTTTCCTTTTCTTTTTCCACTGTTTGTATTATATATTTTCTTCAACTTATTCTGCGCAATAGAATAAATTTTGCAACTATTTAGGCGGGATGGAATGATTTGTGTCTTTTTCATTCTGTTTTGAATGATTTACTGCTGCTGTTGCCGTGTTCATAGCAGACTGCATTACGTGGAACAGGTGGATGATCTCATCGTTACAAGAATACTTTCTCACCTTAGTGAGGATTAATTCTTATCAAGGTGAGAATATTTTCTCATAGTGATGAGTATTTTTTCTCACAACGGTGAGAATTGTTTGAGAATTTAATGAAACGTATTTCGCTGTGTATTAGTTGAGTAGCGAGTTTGTAACCGTGTTGGAAAAGTTCGGATCTGTAGTAGCGGAGACTAATATTTCGGATGCGGCTGCTTTGAAATAAATCCCTCAAATTGGCAAACTGAAATAATATATTAAATCCCCAGGAAAATAATGTGAGCCGTTACTTGATAGATGAGAAAAAACGCACTGCCTTCTCAGGTGATGCGTTTCTTGATTTGGGGTTAAAATTTTAATTATAAATCATAGGGGGGAACAAATACTGTTTGTCTGTGTTATTGTTTTTTGTTATTCTAAGGGATAATTTTGTTTCTTCTTTAATTCTTTCAAGTTAGCGTCTGCTTGCTTTATGAGACCGGCAGCTTTAGCTGCATTGAAATATTTTTCGGCTGTGTTTAAGTCTCCTTCTATCATAGCGATAATGCCCAGGTTGTTCTGTGTCTCTGCCGCTTTTGGATCAGCTTTAGCCAGATATCTCTTGGCAGTTGTCATATCACCACCTTTTTGTATCTCCATTGCTCCGGCATTGAGGTTGGCGATTGGATCATCCGGAAACATTGTAGCGGCTACCTGGAAAGAGTGGTTGAATTCTTCGCTTCCCGGTTCACAACTTTCTGCAATCCGGTAGATTTCCTGCAAACTCAACAACTGCGGGCGCTTATTGATAATTTCTTTTGATTCTTCAAGGCTGAGGCCACGAACTGTATAATTGACCGTATAATCTGAATGACGGAGTGCAGGATAACATTCTGCCAATATATATTGATATGTCTGAGGTCCAACCAGATTAGCGATATCGCGTTCCTTCTTATCAATGTTTATGCTTTCATCATCTATCAGGCGAAGAACTTCCTCCTTTTTCTCTATTGATGAAGCGGAAACAAATTTGCGGAAACCTTTCCAGTCCTCCGGGGTATATTCCGAAGTGATGAGCTTCTTATCGAAATTGTAATAACTGGTCACATAATCTACAAGAGCCTGGGTACGATTCTTTGCCAAACGGGTATTGTTGGCGTAGCTGCCTTCGGGTGAAGCGTAACCGTGAATCTTTATACGGGTAAGAGTTGTATATTTGTCGTTGCGCACGGTATCGATTGTTGCACGTATTTTTGCCAACTCACTTGTGTTACGACGATACTCCGGATAGATGATGATTTTGTTGACCGGGAAATCCAGAAATGCGCTTCCTTCTACTGCACGATATTTTATGTCTTCAGCTTTAGGAGTGATATAGGCTATGGAAGGTTTTACTTTCAGTGGTAAAATGTTCAATTGGGTGATTAATTCACCGCTGTTCTCCTCCAGGATGTCACAGCAACCGCATAGGTCAATATTCAATTTCATATTTGCATTGCGCATCCATGCTTCGAACGGCATTTGTACCAAGTAGTTTACTTTTTGTTCCTGATGCTGTTTACGACGTAAAATGGTATAAGTGTTTTCGGGAGCTTTATGGTTACGCTGGTTGACGATGTCGCGCTTACGTCCGTATACCACAATAGAAGATAACACCTTGGTCTTTCCGTTTGCCTCAAGAAATGGAGTCAATGTGGCTACATTGTTGGATTCCAGTTTCAGGTTTTCTTTTAGAACAATGTCCAGATTGATAGTTAATACATTGTTATCTTCACTGCGTGTGATAGATTCTTTCTCTATACGCACTTGATCTTTATAGAGAGTCTGTGCTTTCCCGCCTAATATAGGCAGCAGGCAGAAGAATATGCATAATATCTTTTTCATATTTGTTTTGTTTTAAAATAAATAGATTAAACTGACGGCGGCTTTTGTAGGACCTACATAGTTCTTATGTCCTTCCTTGACTTTTTCACCGCACGTCTTGCATTCGAACTGCTCATACTTGACACGCGCGTAACCTATACCGATATTTCCTTCAAGATTCCAGTGCTTGCCCAGAATCCATTGATAACCGTAGGAAACGCCCAATCCGTAAAAGTGTCCTTTGAAACGGTGGTCTTTCAATTCGGGCCAGATGCCCCATGGCATATCAATGGCTGCTGCCTGATAAACGCCTCCATGAAGGTGTGCACCTACGAAATGACCGTTGAATTTATCACAGAACCAATATCGAAGCTCCGGTTGGAAGGCAAGCATCTTCATCATCTTCTGATCTTTGTATGTCCAAGGGTTGTAGTTGGCATACAAGTCCAGAGTTAATTTCTTACTTAAACCGACTTCGGCTCCAAGATTGATAATTTTAAGCGCGTCCATTACGACGTTGGTTTTTACTCCGACTACCTGACTATATAATAAGGTAGAAGCAAACAAGGTAACGAACAAAAATAAGATTCTTTTCTTTTTCATCGCATGATGGGTTTTGTTTGTTGATGTTACAAAAGTAGGCATAATGCAGATAGCTGTTGATTGGCAGATTCATCTTTCTTGCCTTTGTCTTCAATGGAAATTGATAAGTAGGGTGGTGAATAATTCATTTATGGGTGGTTGATCATTCGTTGTTGTTAATTGGTGTTTTTGTCTTTTGTGATGAATGATTTGCATGTGGGTGGTGTTTTAATACTTGTAGAACTTAGTCAATCGCTTGAGTAAGCTGTATTTCATTCGTTAAAGAGTGGTAATTCATTCATTTTTCTTTTCAGAAAGTTTTCCTTATTGAATAAAATACCTATGTTTGCGATGTGCAAACGAACAAGGAAAGATAAATAAGACAACTTAAGTTTAAGATTCCCCTCCTAAGGAACATGAATAAATAAACAATTAAAAGTGTAAAAAGACCGCGAACTGATAAATAACGATTCGCAAGCAGATTAAATGAATAAGTAAAATTTAGGAGGAACTAATATGAAATCAATTAAATTCTTTTTCGCATGTGTATTGGCATTAACTTTTGTAGCATGTTCTAATGCTGAAAGTGACAGTTTTGAAGATAATACTTCAAACTTCGAATCCATGAAATCTTTATATGGTATTGAGTCGGCAGCTTACGATCAGAAAGCTGAGGAAATTCCTTCTGTTACTGCAGAGGAAATGGCAAGTGTGCTGGAAGCGCTTCGTCAGAATGGTAATACTATCCGTAACTGTGAATCGGAAACAACAGAAGGATTTTATGGTGATGCTACTGATAAGAAAGCGGTGAAAATGCTTGCCGAATATCAGGCTCGTACAAGAAGTGGCGCTTTCGTTGAGCAATTCGCATTATGTGTATCATTGAACTTTAATATAGATAAAGGTGCGGTGTATTATATCGGTACTACTTACTCTTCTTCGACTGACTTATTCAGTTGGCAGGGATATGGCGCTTCTTTATCAACAACTGCTGACGGTAACAGCATCTTCAATTCTACTACTTATCTTTATTTCCGTGTAAGCGACCAGGGGAACTGTGTAGTAAAGGTACCGGTAAACTTCAAAGGTAGCTATAACTTTGCTGCCGGTCAAGGAACTTATAGCTTTACTCTGAAAGCTGCTAAATAATATCATAAGAATTTATTGCATTTAGGTATTAGTATAATATATATTATTAAGGAGTGTCTGTATGATATGAGTCGCTCCTTTCAATAAAAAAGAGGAACCGAGCAGCAAACAATATAATAATTGGAGATTGATTGCGTAATGAACAAAACAAACGGCAAAAGTCTTTCTATTTCAAAAGAATAGGAGGGCTTTTGTTTTATTGTGAATTATTTCTAAAAAATATTTGTTATGTGATTTGATGATAATTATTTTGTCTACCTTTATCGACCAATACACATGAACAAAATACTATTAAGATATGAGGAAATTCTTCTTTTTACTACTGGTATTGTCAGGTATTTTCCCTGCATATTCAATAGATACTCATTGGAATCTGGAACCGGTAGTAATCAAAAACGGAGTCAGTGACAATACTATTTATAATGTTTGTTATGGAAGTGACGGTTTTATATGGCTCTCTACTGATAAAGGAATTTCACGTTATGACGGATTTAGATTTCGTGACTATCCCCTCATTATGGGGATTGATTCTCTTTCCACTCCTCTGCATCAAGCTGTGAAAAAACTTTGCGAAGGTCCCGACGGTTTATATTATGCGTTACTTTTCCAAGGTGGAATTACTTGTTTTGATAAGGATATTGAAAAGTTTTTGCCGGTACGTTTTGATAAGCCTCTGGAACTGAAAGATATTCTGGATTTCTGCTGGAATGACGGGAGTTTGTATTTGGTTACTTCACAAGGTTTATTTGAATCGCGCATTGTTCGCAAGACAGAAGGAAAACATGATTTTGTGTTATGTCTTTTGAATCCTGAGCCTTTGGTAAGAGGAAAGGTTGCTCATCTTTGTAGTGATAGAAAAACAAATTTGTATTTCTCTGTTAATCAGAGGAAAGTGGTACATTATGATTTAGTGGCGAAAAAAACTTCTTTGATTAAGGAATACAGCGTAGTAAATAGATTGTTTTTAAGGCATGGTTATTTATGGATTTGCCGATTATGGGATGACATTATATGTTATGACCTTAAAACGAATGAGGAACGTGTTATCTCCATGGAAGGAAAAGATCAGTCTGAATTCTCTAATTCTTATGTTACGGATCTGGTTTTGAAAGATAACCGGACTTTTTATTTGACAACTTGGAATGGATTGTATAAGTTGCGCTTCGATAATGACAATCTGTGTAAGAGTCCGTTTGTGTTGACTTTGCTGACGAAGAATGAGAAGGCATTCCATTCGAGTATTGAGAATAAAATGACCAGCCTGTTTTGGGATGATAAACAACAAATTCTTTGGGTAGGTACATTTGGCGGTGGGGTCGTGAAATTTGATATTAGTGATAGTATGTACAGTAGGGTACGGCAGGATTTTGGCTCTCGGGTGGATGGTATGGTCGAAGATTCAAAAGGATATGTATGGTTGACCGTTAGCGATGGAGGGATTATGAAAAGTACTACTCCTGTGTTTTCGTTGGATACACATTTTGAACCTTGGAAAAAAGCATCAGACTTTTCCGGACGCTTTCATATATATAAAGGTAAGAACGGGAATATCTGGTTGGGTAATAATTGGGGAGAGATTGTTATCATTGATCCATTAACAAATGAGGTGGAGTCCTTTCATCTGCAAAATAATAAAGGTGAGAGGATACAAACTGTTATTTATAGTCTTTGCCTGGACTCATGGAATCGTTTGTGGGTAGGCACTTCAAATGGGTTGATGCAGGTTGAACTTGAAACTCACGAATGCAAGAGCATTAAATTGCCTGAAGAAATAAAGAATGTATTTGCAATAGCAGAGGATAAAGAAGGCAATGTGTGGATTGGGACGGATAGAGGTTTGAAAAGACTTGAAACGGATGGAGTACAAATTAGAGTAGAAGGAAATATTGAGAGAGAAAATGGACTGGAAGAGGCGGCTGTACGAACTATTTATGTAAATAACTATAATCAGATTTATGCAGCTTATTTGAATGTCGTTATCCGTATTGATGGAAGGGAGAAGGATAAGTTGGAAGCTATATACACTTTGCAAAACGGACTGACCAATGGACATGTAGGCTGTATGGTAGATGATCGTATCGGGAATACTTGGGCCGGAAATAATGTCGGAGTGATGACGATTAGAAATGGGCAGGATGCTTTCTATAATTATCTTTCGGTAGGTAATTGTAGTGCGGTATGCCGTTTGAATGATGGACGGTTGCTTTGGGCAAATTCTTGGGGATTGATTTTCTTTGATCCCTCTGCTACGAAAGCGGATTGTGAAAGAAGGCAGCTGATGCTGACAGATATAGCACAGTGGGTGGAGAAACGATCTTGGCTGGGGAGAAACGAAATGGACAGTTGATTCTTTCAGGTTCTCCGGAACAACAGAAAAAGCTTGTATTCAATTCTGATAACAATGATTTCCATTTGTTCTTTTCCGATTTACGTTATGGGATGGCTGAACGTAAGATAGCTTATCGATTACTTCCCTTAGATAAGGATTGGAGAATGGTGCCACTTTCGGAAGGCTTATGGTTCAATGGACTGTCTGCCGGAAAATATACTTTGCAGGCGAAACTTGTATTTCCGGATGGTAAGGAAGGGGATGTGAATGAGATTCTTGTGGTTGTAAAAGATAAATGGTTTCAAACTATTTGGGCTTATATAGCTTATGTTTTGTTACTTGTCGCATTTTCTTGTTTTTTCTACATTTATTTTAAGAAGAAAGAGCAGCGTAAGCAGATGCACCGTGACCGGGAGTTGGTATTGAAAGAGAACTTGAGCCTGGAGAAGATGAAGCAGACTCAAAAGAAGGAGATAGAAGCTTTGCGGAACGGCTTGCTTATGTTGTTTGTACAGGAATTGCGTACTCCTCTTTCGTTGATCATCGCTCCGTTGAAAGAATTACAGAAAGACAATTCCCAAATATCGAACCTTTCTTTGCAGGTTGCATACCGGAATTCGCTTCGTATGGTTGATGCTTGTGATCAATTACTGGCTATATACCGACAGGGGAGTCCGGAAACGAAGTTGGAAGTAGCTCCCTATTCGGTAGAAAAGATGATTGATAGTAGTGTCTTTGGAGTCCGTGATTTGTTGAAAGTATATCCGATTGATTTTCGTTGCGAGAAAAGGCTCAAGAAAGAACTGGAATTCTATGTAAATAAGAAGAAAATAGAATTTATTATTCATAATCTGTTGACAAATGCTTTCACTCATACGCATTATGCAGGAACAGTTTATTTTTCTGTTTGTGAAATAATAGAGAATAATGTGCATTATGTCAGTCTGATAGTAGAGGATAATGGAATGAAGAAGGTGAGAACTTCCGAGCAATTAATGAGTGAGAACGGGACATTGGATAATGATTTATCTGCCGCACAGTTAGGCTTTTCTATTATGCGGCAGATGATAGAGGCGCATCAAGGAACAATCTCATTGGAAAGTGTTGAAGGAAAGGGGACAAAGGTAACGGTGAATCTTCCGGTAGATAGAGCCGTCCTGGAAAGTGAGCCGAATATATTGTTTATTGATCCGGAAGAACTGCCTGAAGTAGAACCGGAAGTGTTGGATCAACTCAAAGCTGATTCGAAAATTAGCGAAAATATAGGGAGACAGGGTCCAATACTTTTTCCGGGAGTATTGTCTCCTAAAGAAATGGCACAATCTGTGACAAATGAAGAGAAAAAGACAATATTAATTGTGGAAGATCATAAAGATATTCGGCTTTATCTGAAAGTTTTATTTGGGAATGAATATAATCTGTTGATGGCTACTAACGGTCAAGAAGGCGTGGATATGGCTATGAAAGAGTTGCCGGATTTGATAATTTGTGATGTCATGATGCCGATAAAAGACGGATTTGAATGTTGCCGTGAAGTAAAAGAATGTCCGGAAACTTGTAGTATCCCTTTTATTATGCTGACAGCGAAGGTAGAGGATGACGATATTATCCATGGTTTGGAGTTGGGAGCAGATGATTATGTGTTGAAACCTTTCACACCCGGTATTCTGAAAGCGAAAGTCAGTAATTTGATTAATGGCCGTCAGACGTTGAAACAAATGTATGCAAAGTTATTTAAGTTACCTGGAGCAGATGCCGTTGACGCAGATGAAACAGAGCAGCCGGGAGAAGAAGCAAAGGCAGAAGATCCATTTATCACTTCCGTAATTAAAATTGTAGAGGAAAATATCTGTGAAGCTGACTTTAGTGTGAAGAAGCTTGCATCGGAATTAAATATGAGTCAGCCGACTCTTTACCGAAAAGTGAAGCAAAGTACGGACTATACGATTATAGAACTTATCAGGGGAGTACGTATGCGTCGTGCGGGTGTATTGTTGAAAACGAAACAATACGGTGTGCAGGAAGTAGCTGAAATGGTGGGATATAATGATATTCCGACGTTCCGTAAACATTTTGTAGACGCTTTTGGTACTACTCCTTCTACTTATGAATAAAAAAATGAGTACTTTTGCACACGAAAACCCTAAAAACAGGAACTAGAGTGCAAAGGTATTTCATTTATTTGGCTTATGACGGAACCAACTATCACGGTTGGCAGATTCAACCGAATGGGATTAGTGTGCAGGAATGTCTGATGAAGGCATTGTCTACCTTTCTGCGTCGCGAAATTGAAGTAATAGGAGCAGGCCGGACGGATGCGGGAGTGCATGCCTCTCTGATGGTTGCTCATTTTGATTCCGATGAACTGTTGGATACTACTTCTGTTACTGATAAATTAAATCGTCTGCTACCTCCCGATATTTCCATTTATCGTGTTTGCCGGGTTCGGCCGGATACCCATGCCCGTTTTGATGCGACTGCGCGAACTTATAAATATTATGTGACGACATCGAAATATCCTTTTAACAGGCAATATCGCTGGCGTCTTTATAACCAGTTGAATTATGAACGCATGAACGAAGCAGCGCGTATCCTTTTCGAGTACAACGATTTTACGAGTTTCAGTAAACTTCATACGGATGTAAAGACCAATATTTGTCATATCACTCATGCAGAATGGACGCAGGAAGAAGATGCTACCTGGGTGTTTACCATTCGTGCCGACCGTTTCTTGCGGAATATGGTGCGAGCCATTGTAGGCACGCTCATTGAAGTGGGACGCGGGAAACTGACTGTTGAAGGTTTCCGGCGGATTATAGAACAGCAGGACCGTTGCAAAGCCGGGACATCTGCTCCGGGGCAAGCCCTGTTTCTGGTCAACGTGGAATACCCGGAAAGTATATTTGAATGTGATGACCAGCAATCATCTATAACTGGCGAACCGTCTGTCGCTGATAACTTATAATTGGTAATTAGTAAATAATAAATATTCTCATGTGGTTATTATTAGCATTCCTCTCGGCTACTTTGCTGGGCTTTTATGATGTATTCAAGAAGAAATCGTTGAAAGATAATGCAGTACTTCCTGTTTTGTTTCTAAATACATTCTTTTCCAGTCTCATCTTTCTACCGTTTATCCTGATATCCGTTTATCAACCGGACTTGTTGGGAGGAACAATATTCAATGTTCCCGTTGCTGGTTGGGAACAGCATAAATATATTATCATCAAGTCGTTCATCGTATTGTCTTCGTGGATATTCGGATATTTCGGAATGAAACATTTGCCCATAACCATTGTAGGACCTATCAATGCCACCCGTCCGGTGATGGTGCTCGTGGGAGCTATGCTGGTATTCGGTGAACGATTGAATCTCTATCAATGGATTGGTGTGATGCTGGCCATTGCCTCTTTCTTTATGTTGAGCCGTTCGGGAAAGAAAGAAGGAATTGATTTTAAGCATAACAAATGGATCTTTTTTATTGTACTGGCTGCCATTACAGGTGCTATCAGTGGTTTGTATGATAAATATCTGATGAAGTCTCTGAATCCGATGTTGGTGCAATCCTGGTATAATGTTTATCAGGTGTTTATCATGTGTCCTATCCTGTTGTTGCTTTGGTGGCCTAAAAGAAAGTCCACTACTCCGTTCCGCTGGGATTGGACGATTATCCTGATCTCCATTTTCCTTTCTGCTGCCGATTTTGTTTACTTTTACGCATTAAGTTACGATGATTCGATGATTTCTATCGTTTCGATGGTCCGTCGGGGAAGTGTGGTTGTTTCTTTTACTTTCGGTGCGCTTTTCTTCCGTGAAAAGAATTTAAAAAGCAAAGCGATTGACCTTATACTGGTGTTAATCGGAATGATATTCTTATATTTGGGGTCTAAAAGTTAAAACAGTTACACAAGACTGTTTGTCATAGGTTAAATAAGATAGATATGAAAATAAATAAACTTGTTATTACTATATTCTTCTCTGCTGTCGGACTTTTTGTTTCGACTGCTCTTCAGGCACAAGAGGCCAAAACGTTGTTTGTGAATATGCCGGATTCTCTAAGCCCCTTGCTTACAAAAGTGAATCGTGAAGATTGCATAGACTTTCTGGAAAGTAAGATGAAAGCGCAAGTAGAAAACCGTTTTGGCAAGAAGTCGGAGATGACTGATCTTAGCAAAGACTATATCCGTATGCAAATGTCAGCTCAATCGACCTGGCAGATGAAAGTGTTGGCATTAAATGATTCAACGAACGTAATCTGTACAGTCTCTACTGTTTGTGCTCCTGCCTGTGATAGCAGCATCCATTTCTATACGGACGACTGGAAACCGCTTACAACATCTCTCTTTATTACCCTGCCCCTGATGGATGATTTTCTGAATGCTCCCGATTCAGCAGGAGTTTATGAGTTTGATGAAGCACGCCGTTCGGCAGATATGCTATTGATGAAAGCCGATTTTAATAAAGAAAATACGGAACTGACACTTACGTTAACAACCCCCGACTATATGTCAAAAGAAACAGCAGAGAAACTGAAACCGTTTCTCCGCCGCCCTGTAGTCTACCATTGGAAAAATGGAGCATTCTCAATTTAATAAGCATTCGTTGATGAACGCTATCATTTCCGGTGTGTTTGCTTCCACACTTTGAAGTAATTTGAATTGTGCTTTGGTGCGAACGAGGTTATGTTCCGGATATTTGATTTTATAATAAGTATCTCCGTTGATATAATCTGCCAGGAACCGTACACACTGCATGTATGGGAATAAAGCCGCCGCATAAGGAAGATTCTCAATCTCGATCTGAGTCAGGAATGATTTGGCTCCTTTCAGATAGCCCTTGGTAAATGCTTTGAATATTTCCATATTGAAGTTTACACGATCAAGGTCTTTGTCGTCTTCATCACCGGTGTTGGCTCCCGTGCGTAGGAAATCTCCGTAATCAGAGAATATGAAACTAGGCATTACCGTATCCAGATCAATGACACAAAGCACTTTTCCGTCTTCATCGAACATCATGTTATTTACTTTTGTATCACAGTGGCATACACGTTTAGGAAGTTTGCCTTCGCGGTACAGACGTTCTGCCTTGCACATTTCATCCGCCCGTTTTTCTATTTCATCCAAATAATACTGCACTTCTGCTACGCGTCCGGCTGCGTTGGTTGCAACGGCGTCACGTAATTGTTTCAGGCGGAACTCCATATTATGGAAGTCGGGAATTGTTTCACCTAAAGTCTCAGGAATATCAGCCAGCATAGCCTGGAAGTTACCGAATGCCTGTCCGGCATAATTAGAATATTCCGGATTGACGGTTTCGTATGTCTTGGCGCGAGGAATGAAAACCATTACACGCCAATAGCTGTCGCCGTCGAACCAATAAGTCTTACCTTCTTCAGTAGAAAGAAAGGATAAAACTTTACGGTCAATATCCGATTCTCCGGCTTCGGTCAGTTTCTTACGGATATGGCTTGTGACAGCGGCAATATTGGATTGAAGCATTTCCACATTCTGAAAAATGGCATGGTTGATGCGTTGTAGAACGTAGTCGGGAGCATCTGCTTCCTTGGTGTTTACTTTGTAAGTGTCGTTGATAAGTCCTGCACCTAGTGGCTTGATTTCTTCCACTGTGCCTTGTACTTTGAATTTAGCAACAATGCTAGATAAATCTTTCATGGGTCTTTTCTTTAAAATTTATAATAAGGTTATTGATAATCATATTTGGCTACTTCATTAGCCTGGCTGGCCGAACGGACAGGGACTAGGGTGAAGCCCCAACTATAATCACGGTTAGCCGGTATCTGATGGAAGGGTTCCGGGCGTGCTCCCCAGCTGTCATATCCACCTACTCCTTGTTGTTTCATATCAACACAGACTTCTACAAAGTCTCTCGGAGTAATATCATTGACGTGATGCATTCTTCTCAATACATTACGCGCAGCCTTTTCGTCATGGTTGGCAACCTCTTCGGGGCTGAAGTTATTCCATTGATAGGGGTGGGGAAGGGCTTCTTCCGAATCGAAATCTTCGATAGAGTTGCGTAAAGCGTTGAAGCCGATAAGGCTGTCGGCAACAATAGCCAGGCCATTCCCTTTATCAGGAGATAGAGCAATCCAACGGGTATCGGTATGGTGTCCGTTTTCCTGCGGACGAACGTAGTTGAAGTACATCTTATCTGCCGTTGTCTTGTATACGCCAACAAGGGTACCATGATTACGGTCAATATAGTTTTCTTCCGGACCGCGACCGAAATATTGTACATTGTTCATTTGGGCGGGCAAACGGAAGCGTACACCGATACGGGGAACTTCCAGTTTGGAAGCTGCTTTGCGGGCAGCATCGCTTCCGGGAGTAAAGGTAGCCATACGCGTAGCTTCGGAAACTTCTGTTTCTGCTGCTTGCATATCCGTAGAAGTGAATTGGGCACTAACATTTACGATACCGCTCGGATAGATTCTGTAAGTGACAACATACAAGTTGCCGGCAGCTAACAAATAAGTGGCTTTTAGCGAGACAACTTTATTCTCAGTAGTCATCTTGACATCTGTCACATGGAAGTTTTTGCTTGATTGCTTCCATACCTGCAAACGTTTAGGAGCACCGTTACCATAGTCATTATCATTAGGAGCACGCCAGAAGTTAGGCTGAATGCCAAAACCGTCTTTGAAATATTCAGTTCCGTCCACTTTATATGAAGTGACTAATCCGCTTTTCTTATTAAATACAAAGTTTACCTTTGAAGAAGATACGGTTAGTTCATCACCTGACGTTGCTGTTGTCAGTGCAGGACCATTAGCTTTATAAATTCTTTTCTCTGCCTGAATCGGAAGCTGGAATTGGTCGTATGCTATTTCGTAGCCGGCTGGTATTAGCGGTTCCGGTTCTACTGTTGTCACACTGAAGTTTACAAAATATTCTGTCCCCGGTTGGGATTTTAAGCCGTTTACAGGTACAGTAAACTCTTTGGATGCTTGCGGAGCGATGTCTAAAGAAACTTTTCCGCTTTTTATTGTTTTGTTATTTGAGAGTACGCTATAATGGATCTGATACTTTTTCAGATTGGTAAAGTAAAAACGGTTAGTGATTCTGAACTTGCCGGAAGCAGCGTCAATTGCTTCAAAACCGACATTTTGATGTACATATTTTACTTCAGCCATAGCCGGGTGTGGTCCGCGGTCCGGGTTGACAAGCCCATTGCAAAGGAAGTTACCGTCACTAGGGGCGTTTACACCAAAGTCACCTCCATAAGCCCAGTATTCTCTACCATTTTTGTCTTTCTGGAGCAGACCTTGATCTACCCAGTCCCAAATATATCCTCCCTGAAGGTTAGGATATTTGTAAATAGCTTGCCATTGTCCCCAAAGGTTTCCGGTGGAATTACCCATTGCGTGTGCATATTCCGAAGGAGCTACCGGACGGTCGCTGCCGTTCTTGCCTGTGTTTTCCAACCAACTGGCACCTGGATATTGCGGAACATACATATCGGAGTTCCATTCCCATTGTGCGCGTTCATAGTTAACAGGACGAGCCATGATATTTTTGTCTGCTTCTTTCACCCACAAATATGTTTGATAGAAGTTGTATCCGTTTCCGGCTTCGTTTCCTAACGACCAGAAAGTGACACTCGGGTAATTCTTGTTACGTTCGAACATATTTATAGTACGGTCCATGTGCGGTTTCAACCATTCGGGGTTGTTGCCCAATGAGCCGCCTTTGCGGAGGTCGTAATACATACCGTGACTTTCGATGTTAGCTTCGTCATACACATAGAGCCCGTATTCGTCGCAAAGTTCGTAGAAACGGCGGTCTTGCGGGTAGTGGCAGAGGCGCACACTGTTTAAGTTATGCTGCTTCATGAGCTCAAAATCACGACGCATCAATTCCTCTGTAACGTAATGCCCTGTTGCCGGATTGTGCTCGTGGATATTTACACCTTTGAGTTTCAACGGTTGTCCGTTGATGAATAAGCAAACATACGGTTTGCCGTTAGCAGCCTTTTGTTCAATTGGTTTGATCTCAATACGACGGAAGCCGACATTGAAGGGAACTATTTCTGTAAACTTATCTCCGTCTTTGATGTACATCAGTAATTTGTAGAGATTGGGATGTTCGGATGTCCATGTTTTTACATTGGGGACTTCTATTTTCACTTCTTCAAAGAGAGGAATGGTTTGGTTCGCACCTATGGCGGTATTCATTTCGAAAGCAGCGATTACCTTATCGGTTTTCGGATCTAACACCTTATATCCGATAACATAATCTTTAGAGGGCTGTGAGGTATTGTTGCGGATATCCATTGCCAGTTTGAAAATACCGTTTTTATAAGTATCGTCCAGCGTGGATGTTACACGGAAATCTCTGATTGCTACTTTGGGTTGTGAGTAGATATACACATCACGTTCGATACCACTGATGCGCCAGAAGTCCTGACATTCCAGATAAGAGCCAGTGCTCCAACGGAAGATTTTCAGTGTAAGTACATTCTTGCCCGGTTTCACGTACGGGTTGATTAGGAACTCGGCAGGATTCTTTGAATCTTCGCTATATCCTACTTCCTTACCGTTGATATATACATATACACCAGATTTGGCTCCTGCCAAGTGCAGATAAATGTCCCGTCCGTCCCAATCGGCAGGGATGTCTATATCACGGCGATATACACCCACCGGAGTCGCTTCCGGCAATATCGGAGGCTGTGGGTTGCGTGCTTTGAATTCATAACCATGATTTGTGTAGATGGCTACTCCATGTCCTTGTACTTCCCAGTTACCGGGAACTTGGATATCATACCATGAGTCTGTACTGACGCTCGGATCAGTAATGTTGTCAGGAAGATCTTTGTAGGAATCTACAAAATAGAACTTCCATGTTCCGTTTAATAACCGATAGAACTTACTACGCTCAAATTTCCCGCTCAAGGCATCTTCACGATTGTCGTAAGTCATAAATGAAGAACGGGGATATTCTTTGTTAACAGCTACTACTTGCACATCTTGCCAATAAGGCTTTTTTGCATTATCAGCTACGGCACTGGTTACTATCAGGGAAAATATTCCCAGAAAAATGTTAGTTAATAAGAGGGGGTGTAGTCGAAATTTCATGTTTCTCAATATTGGTTTTTCATTTCGTTTTTATTTAACTTTAATATGGTCGAATCCTTCTCCATAAACTCCGATAACAGCACTTTGTGAAACAAATGCGTTAGGGTCTATATCCTTTATAAACCGGAAGATAATGGGGGATTCCCGTTTTTTAGCCAATACAAACATCATCTTCACTTCGCGTCCGGTATAAAAGCCCGTTGCATTGATGATTGTAACGCCTCGGTGCGGATATTCGTTGATACGTCGTCCTATTTCTTCATATTTATTTGAGATGATAAAGAATTGTACGGACTGACGTGCGCTGTTCACCACCTGATCGAGCACGAAGCTACAAATATATAGAGTTACAAATCCATATACTACTTTTTCCCAGTCTTTTAAGACAAAATAACTGGAAGATATAATGATCATGTCGCAGATAAGTACAACTCTTCCCAGTGTAATATCCCGGTACTTGTTTATGATAGCTGCAATGATATCTGTGCCTCCGGTACTTCCGTTAGCTGAGAAGGCAACCCCGATTCCACCTCCACAGAATGACGCTCCGATGACACACGCCATGAAAGGCTGGTCGTGAAGGAGACTGATCCCAGCCGCCAGTTTCTGGATAACGGATAAAAAGAAAGTCAGGGTGAACACTCCGAAGATGGTTTTGATACAAAACTTCAATCCCAGTAATTTAAGAGCTAACAGCAGCAGGAAGAAGTTGATAGTGAAATACGTATATTGCACCGGAAAGCCGGTCGCCCAATATACAATGGAAGCAATACCCGGTACTCCCCCGGTAGTGATATCGTTGGGTAGTAAAAATACCGTCCACCCGATGCCGTACAGAATCATGCCAATGGCAATCATTACATAGTCTCTAGCCTCACGGATAATGCTTTGCTTAGAAGGCTTTGGAATAGCTGTTTTCATAAACGTGA
>OAVO01000831.1_pt1 | contig 16616 bp, 10 predicted proteins | sample 1501411 | NCBI WGS metagenome assembly OAVO01 (sample SAMEA2580081, study PRJEB22360) | human gut metagenome | biome: human gut; feature: human-associated habitat; material: faeces | place: Denmark | collected 2008/2010 | reverse complement strand
GCCGTTGGCGCGCGCCATATAGGCAGGATAGGCTACGCCGGCTTCGGCTCCCAGCAGGGAAGGGCGCCCCTTCGGGATGATGTTCAGCCGTCGCACGGCATCCCCTGCAAAGAACTCCAGGCTGTCCGCCTGTTGCATGGGGGGGATGTGGATCTTGTATGCGCCGTCCGCAAGAGGCGCTTGCTGGCTCACCCTGTTGCGGAAAAAATACTCTGCCGTCTGCGGGCGGGTTTTGGTTCCCTCCGCCAGCCGGATTTCGTACAGGCAGCTCTCTCCCATGGGAATGACCAGGGAATCCGGGGTGGGGGCCAGCTGGGTGAATGTATAGCGTTCCGGAGGATTGAACGGGCGGACCCAGCGTTTCAGGGCATTCCCTGCCGCTTCCGGGCTTACCGCACATACGGCCGCCGTGCATGCGGCGAGAACCGCCAGCAGGACGAACAGCTTCCTGTGGCTGGGCCGGGGGATGTTCACTGTCAGATCCCGGGCGGACACTTCGCGGGCCACCTGCTCCATGGCCGCCTTTTTCAGCTTTTCGGAACCGTATTGGCGGCCGTGCTTTTCTGAATCCAGTTCGATGACGCCCAGAAGACGATCCCCCAGGGCCGCGTCCGTCCGGGAAATCAGCCGCGCCAGCTGGGCTTCCGTGCGCCTCTGCCACACCCACCGGAAACTCCACCGGGGAATAAACACCGCCAGGCCGGACACGGCGATGAAAAACAGGAGCCAGCCGACGGCGGGAGGCGTCTCCCACAATCTGTCGGAAAGGTACAGGAGCGCGTAGGAAAGAATGACGGCAATGCCTGCAAGGCATACGGCTTCCAGCATCTTCACCGTTCTGAGGCGGCGCCGGAAAGTTCGGAGCTGCCTGACCAGCTGGGGAGGGAGTTTGACGGTAGTGGAAGGGGGCATGCTTATTCCCGTATTTACGCCATGGACATCGTTTTTGCAAGTTTGCCTCGCGTGATGAAGCAAATTCGCATTTGCAGGCGGACGGGAGGATTTTTCTCGCTGGACTTTACACTTTGATTTCCTAAAATAATGTTGCGCTTTAAACTTGGCCTGGTTTGCGCATAGTTAAAAACCAACATATTAGGCCTTACCCATTGACTTCGCCATGCAACAGGGAAATAAAACAACGGCTCCGGAAATTGATTTCGGAGAATTCGCACCAGCCACATACGCCGAATGGCGCGAGGCAGCAGTCGCTGCCCTGAAAGGGGCTGATTTTGACAAGAAGCTTTTTACCAAGCTTGTGGAGGGAATTACCCTGCATCCCATCTATAACAAATGGGATGAACATTCCCCGGTAATGCCTGCCGGGCAATTTCCGTACCGCCGCGGAACGCGCGCCTTGGGCTATATGGAAAAGCCCTGCGAAATCGCCCAGAGCATTCCCGCTTCCTCTCCTGAGGATTTCAACGCCAAGCTTCTGCATGACCTGGAACGCGGCCTGACCGCCGTAAACATCCAGCTCAACTGCAAATGCGGCCTGAAACTGCGCAAGCAGGCTGACTGGGATACGGCTCTCAAGGGCGTCCGGCTGGACGGGCTTCCCGTATATGTCACTCCCGGTTCCTGCGGCCTGGGAACCCTCTCCATGTTCCTGAACACCTGCAAGGCCGCCGGCGTCAAGACGGCGGATCTCAGGGGCGGCGTTCTGTATGACCCGGTGGGGAAAGCTGTGATGAAGGGTTCCCTTTGCGGGGGAAAAGGCATCTGCGCCTACTATGACCAGATGGCCGTAATGACCAAATGGGCCGTCGCCAACGCTCCCGGCTTCCAGACCATCGGCGTCAGCGGGCTGCCTTACGCGGATTCCGGCGCTTCCGCTTTTGAAGAAGTGGGCGCCATGCTGTCCACTGCCGTGGCCTATCTGCGCGCCATGGAGGAACGCGGCCTCTCCGTGGATGAAACTGCGGCGCACATGCGCTTTACGGTCTCCATCGGCGCCAACCTGTTCCTGGAAATCGCCAAAATCCGCGCCTTGCGCGAACTCTGGGCCATCATCGTCAAAGAATGCGGAGGAAGCGAGGAAGCTGCCAAAATCAGGCTCCATGCCCGCACCTCCTTCTGGACCCTCTCCAAGGTGGATCCCTGGGTCAACCTGCTGCGCGGCTCCGCCCAGGCATTCTCCGCCATCATGGGCGGCGTGGACAGTATTGACGTTCTGCCCTTTGACGCTGCCGTGCGCATGCCGGACGAATTCTCCCGCCGCATTGCCCGCAACTGCCCGCTGATTCTGCTGGGCGAATGCAATCTGGACAAGGTCGTTGACCCCGCCGGCGGTTCCTGGTACTTGGAAAACCTGACGGATGAAGCCTCCCGGAAGATATGGGAATTCTTCCAGGGTATCGAAAAGGAAGGCGGCATCGTCAAGGCTCTCAAAGCCGGCAGCATCCAGAAGAAGGTGAACGCCACCGCCGCCAAACGTTACGAACTGGCGGACCAGCGCCGGCAGTCCATCGTGGGCGTCAACCAGTATGTCAACCTGGCAGAGAAGAAGCTGGAGGCGCCGGAAGGCTCCTGCTGCTCCGCCCACAAGGGGCACGGCTGCTGCAAGAATGCGGATATCCAGCTCCCGGAAGTGGAAATGAGCGTGGACTCCGCCTGCAAGGCCGCCGGAGAAGGCTTTTCCACCTGTCTCATCAACAAGGCCCTGGTGGCCGGGGTTGACTGTAAGTGCGGCGAACCTCTGGAAATGGAAGCCCTGCCGAAGCGCCGCCTGGCGGAACGTTTTGAATCCCTGCTCGCCAAGGCTGACGCCTGGGTGGAGGAAAAGGGTTCCCGGCCGATGGTCTTCTTCGCCAACATGGGGCCGCTTCGCCAGCACAAGGCCCGCGCGGACTTCTCCCGCGACTTCCTGCGCGCCGGCGGTCTGGATGTGGTTTATCCGTCCGGCTTCCAAACTCCGGAAGACGCGGCCAGGGCGGCTGCGGAAAGCGGCTGCGCCGTATGCGTCATCTGCTCCACGGATGACACTTATCCGGAAATCGTCCCCGCCTTCTGCAAGGCGCTCAGGGAGACCAGACCGGACATGATGGTGGCCCTTGCCGGTTATCCGGCCGACTATGTGGAAGCATTCAAGGAAGCCGGCGTGGACATCTTCATCCACGTCAAGGCCAACTGCTACAACACCGTTGAAGCTATTCAAAACAAAATTGGCCTCTAACAACCACCAACCTATTCCACCCAATGAGCAATATTCCTGATTTTGCATCCGCCTCCTATCCTGAAATCAAGGCTGGTGCCCCGTCCCCGGCTTCCGAAACGGAAACCTGGATGACCAATGAACAAATTCCCGTGCCGCCCACCTACTCGGAAAGCGTGTACGACGACTGCCTGCACCTGGACTTTACAGCCGGTGTGGCTCCCAACCTCCGCGGACCGTATGCCACCATGTATGTGGCGCGCCCCTGGACGGTACGCCAGTACGCCGGCTTCTCCACGGCTGAGGAATCCAATGCCTTCTACCGCCGCAACCTGGCGGCGGGCCAGAAGGGCCTTTCCATTGCCTTTGACCTGGCGACGCACCGCGGCTATGACTCCGACCACCCCCGCGTGGTGGGTGACGTGGGCAAGGCCGGCGTGGCCGTGGACTCCATCCTGGACATGGAAATCCTCTTCAAGGGCATTCCCCTGGACAAAATGTCCGTCTCCATGACCATGAACGGCGCCGTGCTGCCTGTGCTGGCCTTCTACATCGTCGCCGCTCAGGAACAGGGCTGCACGCTGGACCAGCTCTCCGGCACGATCCAGAATGACATTCTCAAGGAATACATGGTGCGCAACACCTACATTTACCCGCCTGATCCCTCCATGAGGATTATTGCGGACATCTTTGAGTTCACCTCCAAGTTCATGCCCAAGTTCAACTCCATTTCCATCTCCGGCTACCACATGCAGGAAGCCGGCGCTACGGCGGACCTGGAAATGGCCTACACCCTTGCGGACGGCCTGGAATATGTCCGCACCGGGATCAAGGCGGGTATTGACATTGACGCCTTCGCGCCGCGTCTTTCCTTCTTCTGGGCCCAGGGCAAGAATTACTTCATGGAAGTGGCCAAAATGCGCGCCGCCCGCGTGCTGTGGGCCAAACTCATCAAGCAGTTCAACCCCAAGAACCCGAAGTCACTGGCCTTGCGCACGCACTCCCAGACTTCCGGCTGGTCCCTCACGGAACAGGACCCGTTCAACAACGTCACCCGCACCTGTATTGAGGCCCTGGCCGCCGCCTGCGGCCATACGCAGTCCCTGCACACGAACTCCCTGGACGAAGCGATTGCCCTGCCGACGGACTTTTCCGCCCGCATCGCCCGCAACACCCAGCTTCATCTTCAGGATGAAACCACCATCTGCAAGGTAATCGACCCGTGGGGCGGCTCCTACTATGTGGAATACCTGACCAATGAGCTCATCCGCAAGGGCTGGGCCCACCTTCAGGAAGTGGAAAAACTCGGAGGCATGGCCAAGGCCATTGAAACCGGGCTGCCCAAGATGCGCATTGAAGAAGCCGCAGCGCGCCGCCAGGCCGCCATTGACTCGTCCAGGGAAAGCCCGCCGCGCCCCCCCGGCCCGCCATTGACTCCGGAAAGGAACCCATCATCGGCGTTAACAAATACCGCCTGGAACAGGAAGCCCAAATCGATATTCTGGAAGTGGACAACACCACCGTCCGGGAAGCCCAGATCGCCCGCCTGCAGAAACTGCGCGCGGAACGGGACTCCGCCGCGTGCGAAGCCGCGCTGGAAGCCCTGTCCGAATGCGCCCGCACGGGGGAAGGCAATCTCCTTGACCTTGCCATCAAGGCGGCCAAGGCCCGCGCCTCCCTGGGTGAAATCTCCTCCGCCCTGGAAAAACACTTCGGGCGTCATAAAGCACCAATCAAACTCATTACCGGCGTGTACGCTCAATCCTATGGTCAAGATCCGCTGGTGGAGGAAGTCCGCAAGATGACGGATGACTTCGCCGAACGCACGGGGCGTCGTCCCCGCATCCTCGTCGCCAAAATGGGCCAGGACGGCCATGACCGCGGCGCCAAGGTGGTCTCCTCCGCCTATGCCGACCTCGGTTTTGACGTGGACGTGGGCCCGCTCTTCCAGACGCCGGAGGAAACTGCCAAAATGGCGATTGAAAACGACGTGCACATGATCGGCATGAGCTCTCTGGCCGCCGGCCACAAGGTTCTCCTTCCCGCCCTGGTGGAGGAACTTGCCAAGCAGGGCCGTCCGGATATCCTGGTCTTCTGCGGCGGCGTTATTCCCGCCCAGGACTATGACTTCCTGAAGGAACACGGAGCTGTGGCCATCTTCGGCCCGGGCACCAACATTCCGGAAGCTTCCAGGGAAATAATGGAAGCTCTTAACGAACAGTACGCTGACTAAACGGAATTTCCTGTTTATCAGGTAAATACCTGTTGCGAGAGGCCGGATGAAAAATCCGGCCTCTTTTTTGCGGGCGGATTGACTATCCGCTGAAGCAGTTCAGCACTGCTGTAAAAATTCAGAAATAATAATGAGATAATTAAGTTGTTAAATGTCAATAACTTTCAAACAACATAAAATTCCTTTCTTCTCAATGAAATCACAAACATTTCTTGAATTCATGAATGAGTTGCGGAGCAAGATGCTTGCGGACATTTTTTGTTCTTCTGTATTTTTTATCAGGCTTTCCCTCCCTATTATCTGCATAAATTCTTTTAGAAAAAGTTGACAGCGGATAGTCAATCCGGCTATAAGCTGTCCGTGATGAAGAAATTATTTGTATCGTCTATTATGACGGCGGTTTTGCTGCCCGGGTGGGTCAACGCAGAAAGTCCTGATCTTGTTACGCTTCTGAGCCTTACTAAGCCTCAGAACGGTGTTCTTTCCTCTGGCAATTCGTCATTGACGTGGAGTGAAGGAACAACAGGAACGTCCTTGGACAATTTCGCCATTTCTTTTCAGCTTACGGAAACAAGAAATACTTCCTCTCCCCAAAATATTTTCTCGACCTCACGTACCAACGGGGGGGCGTCTGGTAATGCACTACAGCTGACTTCCTCCTCCGCAGACGGCGGGTATACCTGTTTATTCTCCTATGCAGGTCAGAGTTTTGATATGAAGGCGACAACTGAAAAAGGCAGTCTTCTTCTCACGCTGATTATGCGGAAAAGCGAGGATGGAAGCTCTGCTTCAGCTACCCTGTACAGCGGAACTCAAACCTTGGGAAAAGTTTCTTTTAATTTCACCTCCGGTACAAGCTCTCTGAAATGGGATCAATCCAGTATCTGGACGAACACGGCGAAGGAGACATTCACTGACATTAAGCTGGCGACGTTTAATACCGAAGTCATGGATACAGACATTCTCAACGCTTTTGGCTTGCAGGTTCCGGAACCGGCTACGGCATCCCTGAGTCTGTTGGGGCTGGCGGCCCTGATGGTTCGCCGCCGCCGGAAAGCCTGAAAACCTTGTCCTGCCAGCAGTTAAAGGCGTTTTTGCCTGCAAGGTCCAGCCTTGCAGGCGATTTTTTAATGTCTCTGTTGATGAAGGAGGGCCGTCCAGATGACCGTTTTTCCTGGCGGAACTCTTGCTCCGAAGGAAATGAGGCTCCTGCTTCTTTGACATTGCGGGAACGTTCTTCATCCGTTACTCTTTGCTCTGCCGTAGAGAGAAATGATCATCATTGCGTGGAACGCAACAGGGAATTGATTCCGCCGGATACGGATATGTTCCGGGTCATGGACGGGGCGGAGGATGGAATTCCCGGTGTCTTTGTGGATCAGATGGCGGATCGTATTCTCGTCTCCACGCGCGGATGTTCCATTACTGCGGACCTGGAAAGCGAACTCCGGGATACGGGCCTGCCCGTATTCCACAAAAAACTGGAACAAAACCAGAAAGAAGCGCCCGTCCAGATCGCCGGGCCGCTCCTTCCCCTGCAATTTACGGCCTTGGAGCAGGGAGTGCGTTTCAAAATAGACATGTCCGCCGGTTATTCCCAGGGAATTTTTCTGGACCAGCGCGACCACCGCCGCCGGGTGAGGGAAAAAAGCGCTCCGGGCATGAGGGTGCTGAATACCTTTGCCTATACGGGGGCCTTTTCCGTTTACGCGGCCCTGGGGGGAGCGCAGACAACCACGCTGGATCTGGCGCAGCCGTGCCTGGACTGGGCCAGGGAAAATTTCGTTCTGAACGGCATTGACCCCTCCGGCCAGTACTTTTGCAAGGGGGACGCGCGCCGCTGGCTGGAAAGGTTCGCCAGGCAGGGGCGAACCTTTCACGGCATTATTCTGGACCCTCCCACGTTTTCCCGGGATGACCGCGGAAAGGTGTTCCGGGTGGAATCCCACTACGGGGATCTGGTGGCCCTGGCGCGCGAATGCCTGGAACCGGGCGGCTGGATGCTGTGCACCAGCAACTGCCGCAAGCTGGGCCACGAGGACTTCCGCAGGATGGTGGCCCGTGCCGTTCCCGGTTTCCGCCTGACCCGTGACCCCATGCCTCCGGATTTCTCCGGGGAGGATTATTTGAAAAGATTGTGGATAGATTGGAAATAAATATTTTATGAAAAATTTTCCTTTCTGTGGCTGACGCATTTTATCCTTTTGAAAATGCTTCCGCTTTGATAGAAAGCCGTCCAATTACTTTTTTCTATGAAAAAACTAGCCTATGTTGCTGGACTCTTCGCTCTCACGTGTGCCCCTCTTCTTGCCGCTCTCTATGAGGGGCTGGAGGTGGGAATGGACAAGGACCAGGTGCTGAAAACCCTGAGGCGGAGCAAGCAGCTTGAAGGTCCGCCCACGGATGCCCTCCTCGCACGCACCGGACTCAACGGCGTGTTTAAAACCAGGCAGGCCATAGGCGGCCAGACCTTTGCCCTGAACTTTGACTATGACCCCTCCGGCGGCTTGAGGGCCGTTGTCTTCTATTCCCGGAGCAAGCACCGCGGTTCCGAATATGAAACCAAACTGAAATCCGCCTATAAGGCCCTTCTGGTGGGCTTGACGGAACAGTTCGGGGAACCGGTGAACATGCCGGAATGGGTGGCCAGGGAATCTCTTCAGGAAGGCCGCATCCAGTACATGCACATGTGGAAGGTATCTCCCGGCGTTTTCCTCATGTCCGGCCTGGGCAACATGGGAGCCATGGAGGGCTACTTCCCCCTTTTCCGTTTTTCCGGTCCCTCCGGCATGCCTCCCAAGTCCAAAAGGGACAGGGAGGAACTGAAAAGGGAATGGGCGGCCATCCCGGAATTTCCCGGTTTGAAGGAGGCGGAACTCCACATTTCCGACGCTGTGCTCGCCATGGGTTCCAAAAAGTATAAAGATGCCTTTGAATGTTTCCAGCAGGCGGCGGAACTGGGCTGCCCCCGTGGCTACTGGGGCATGGCGTTCCTGTATGACCAGGGCAAATACGGCGTGAAGAGGGATAAGAAAAAAGCGGAGGAAATGCACCGCAAGGCCGGAGCTGCCGGCTATGCCCCTTCCGCCTCCAGATTCGGAGCTGCGTGGCCGGATGCGGCGCGGGTTCTGGGACTAACCGCTGCGGAAGCCAGGGAGCAGGCCCGCACGCGCCGCCGGGCGGCTGCGGAAGGCTATGCCTCGGAGCAATATAACCTGGGCGTGATGTATCAGACCGGTTTCGGCCTGCCCAAGGACATGGCCAAAGCCCGGGAATGGTTCCAGAAAGCGGCGGACCAGGGAGACGTGCAGGCCAAAAGCGTCCTGAAAAAACTCCGGTAATTCTTTTTCCAATCCATGACCATCATGAGCTTATACGCACAACAACTCGTTCGCTACCCAGAACTGGGCATCTCCCTTGATTTTTCCAAACTTCCGCTGGACGATGCGTTCCTGTCTTCCATGCAGGGGCGGATAGACAAGGCGTTTGCCGACATGAAGGCGCTGGAATCCGGCGCCATTGCTAATCCTGATGAAAAACGCATGGTGGGGCACTACTGGCTGCGCAATTCCTCCCTGGCTCCCACGCCGGAATTGAAGGCTGCCATTGATGGTCCCCTGGCGGACGTCAAAGCCTTCGGACGGGACGTTCTGGACGGCAAAATAACGCCTCCCCGCGCGGAACAATATTCCGCGGCTCTCGTCATTGGCATCGGCGGTTCCGCTCTTGGTCCGGAGCTGGTGGCGGACGCCATTCCTGCGGCGGGGCTGGACATGTTCTTTCTGGACAACACGGACCCGGACGGCATGTACCGGGTGCTGGAATCCCTCCCTCTGGAAGAAACGCTTGTCGTCGTTATTTCCAAATCCGGCGGCACGCCGGAAACCCGCAACGGCATGCTGGTGGCCCAGGATTTCTTCAGGAAGAACGGGCTGGAATTCGCTCCCCAGGCGGTTGCCGTCACGGGAGTAGGCTCCCGGCTGGACAAAACGGCTGAGGCGGAAGGCTGGCTCAAGCGCTTCCCGATGGAAGACTGGGTGGGCGGCCGCACCTCCGTCATGTCCGTGGTGGGGCTGGTTCCCGCCGTGCTTCAGGGCGTGAACGTGGATGAACTGCTGGAAGGCGCGCGCCTGATGGACGAAAAGACGCGCCGGGACTGCGTGAAATGCAACGCCTCCATGAAGCTGGCGCTGGCCTGGTACAAGGCTACCGGCGGCAAGGGGGAAAAGGATATGGTGGTTCTCCCTTATAAGGATGCCCTGGTGCTCTTCTCCAAATACCTCCAGCAGCTCATTATGGAATCCCTCGGCAAACGGCTGGATCTGGAGGGCAACGAAGTCTGCCAGGGCATTTCCGTGTACGGCAACAAGGGGTCCACGGACCAGCATGCCTATGTGCAGCAGCTCCGTGACGGCGTGAACAACTTCTTCGCCACCTTCATTGAAGTGCGCGAATGTTCCGCGGATGCGGTGGAAGTGGAGGCGGGCGCCACGTGCGGAGACTTCCTCCAGGGCTTCCTGCGCGGCACCCGCCAGGCGCTGGCGGAATCCGGCCGTTCCTCCATCACCATTTCCATCCCGGAGGTGAACGCCAAAACGCTCGGCATGCTGATTGCCCTGTTTGAGCGCGCCGTCTCCTTCTATGCTTCTCTGGTCAACATCAACGCCTACCACCAGCCCGGCGTGGAAGCCGGCAAAAAAGCGGCGGGTTCCTTCCTGGCTCTGCTGGGCAGGGTAAGGGGGGCTCTGGGAACCGCCCCGGAAACCGCCGCCCAGATGGCTGCCCGGCTGGATGCGGACCAGGAAGCCGTGTACCATTGCCTCGTGCATATAGCTTCCGGTGATTCCTCCGTCATGTGGGTTCAGGCTGACTGTGCGGATGAAGACACCTTCTGCAAGGCATAAAAAACAGGGCATATTATTTCCGGCGGCCGCTTATCCGGTTGATAAGCGGCCGTTTTTCTTTTCCGGGCAACCATGAAAAGAAACTCGCTGCGCTTTTATTCCCAGGTAATTCCGGGACCGCCGGAAAACAGGAAGCGGCGTTGCCCGGAGGAAGAGCGGTTCCGGACGGGACAGGTTGGAAAAACAGGGTTTTGGCATGCATTCTTTTCCCCAAAAACTCTGAAAAATATTTTTGTTTTCCGTACAATTTCGGATTGACAAAGCAAGGGGCCGAAGGCATCCTTACTCGACCCTAACTCGCTATTGGGTCTTTTGTTGGCTCCTTTGGTCGATGTTTGGGCAGAATCATTAATTCGACTACAATAATCGATATGTCCACCAACTCCTGCGCGTGCAGCGCATCTACTGACAAATTCGTCTATTCTTTCGGCGGAGGGTCCGCCGACGGCAATGGCAGCATGAAAAATCTTTTGGGCGGCAAGGGCGCCAACCTTGCGGAAATGGCCCGCATCGGCCTTCCTGTCCCTCCCGGATTCACCATCACTACGGAGGTTTGCACTTACTACTACGATCACGGCTGCACTTATCCCGCCCAGCTTGACGCGCAGGTCAAGGAAGGCATTGCCAAAATGGAACAGATCCTGGGACGCAAGTTCGGCGATACGGAAGCTATGCCCCTGCTGGTGGCCGTGCGTTCCGGCGCCCGTGAATCCATGCCCGGCATGATGGACACGATTTTGAACCTCGGCCTGAATGAAAAATCCGTGGAAGCCATGGTGAAGATCGTAGTAAATCCCCGCTTCGCCTGGGACTGCTACCGCCGCTTCGTGCAGATGTACGGCGACGTGGTGCTGGGTGTGCAGAAAACCCCGGATGAAGACCACGAACCCTTTGAAACCGCCATCGCCGCCATCAAGAAAGAACGCTTCGGCAGCGAGGATGTGGAAGACACCAAGCTTTCCGCCGATGACCTGAAGGAACTTGTCTCCCGCTTCAAGGCTCTGGTGCTGGAACGCACCGGCCATGAATTCCCGGAATGCCCCTGGGAACAGCTTCAGGGAGCCATTGGCGCCGTGTTCGGTTCCTGGAACAATGACCGCGCCATCGTGTACCGCCAGAAATACGGCATTCCGTCCGAATGGGGCACCGCCGTCAACGTGCAGGCCATGGTCTTCGGCAACACGGGTGAGGAATCCGGTTCCGGCGTGGCGTTCACCCGCAACCCCGCCTCCGGCGAAAACGAATTCTATGGCGAATTCCTGATGAACGCCCAGGGTGAAGACGTCGTGGCCGGCGTGCGTACGCCCGCCCCCGTTGCTGCCCTTCATGAAGTGATGCCCGCCGCCTTCAATGAACTGGTGCGCATTCGCGAAGTGCTGGAAAATCACTTCCATGACATGCAGGACTTTGAATTCACCATCCAAGACCGCACCGTCTACATGCTCCAGACCCGCAACGGGAAGCGCACCGGCGTGGCCGCTTTCCGCATTGCCTGCGAAATGGTGGAACAGGGCCTGATTGACTGGAAAACCGCCGTGCGCCGCATTCCTGCGGACCAGGTGGACCAGCTGCTGACCCCCATCTTTGACCGTGAAGCCATCAAGAGCGCCAAGGTGCTGACCCGCGGTCTTCCCGCCGGACCCGGCGCCGCCACCGGACGCATCTACCTGAACGCGGAACGCTGCGTGGAAGCCGCGGACAGAGGTGAAAAGGTTCTGCTGGTCCGTCTGGAAACCTCTCCGGAAGACCTGCGCGGCATGATTGCCGCTGAAGGCATCCTGACCGCCCGCGGCGGCGTTTCCTCCCATGCCGCCCTCGTTGCCCGCCAGATGGGCAAAGTCTGCGTTTGCGGCGCAGATGAAATCATTGTGGACTACAACAACCGCACCGTTTCCGTTGGCGACGTAACCGTCAGCGAAGGTGACTACCTCTCCATTGACGGAACGAGCGGCCTGGTATACGCCGGCAAGGTGGAAACTTCCCCCTCTGAAATCATCCAGGTTCTGATCTCCAAGACCATGAAGCCGGAAGACAGCCGCACCTACCAGAACTTCGCCAAGCTCATGCAGTGGTGCGACGACTGCACCAAAATGAAAGTGCGCACCAATGCGGACTCTCCCAAGCAGACGGAAACCGCTATCGCCTTCGGCGCCACCGGCATCGGCCTCTGCCGCACGGAACACATGTTCTTTGAAGGGGACCGGATCGACTTCGTCCGTGAAATGATCCTTTCCACCAAGAAGAGCGACCGCGTAGCCGCCGTTTCCAAGCTCCTTCCCTACCAGAAGGGGGACTTCAAGGGCATCTTCAAGGCGCTCAAGGGTCTGCCGGGCACCATCCGCCTTCTGGACCCGCCCCTACACGAATTCCTTCCCCAGACGAAAGAACAGCAGCTTGACCTGGCCCAGAAAATCGGCATGCCTGTGGAAGTCATCATGCGCCGCGTGTCCGAACTCCATGAGTTCAACCCGATGCTCGGCCACCGCGGCTGCCGTCTCGGCATCGCCTATCCGGAAATCACGGAAATGCAGGCCCGCGCCATCTTTGAAGCCGCTGTGGAAGTCTCCCAGGAAGAAGGCTTTGCCGTGGTGCCTGAAATCATGGTTCCCCTGGTGGCCTTCAAGAAGGAGCTGGACATCCAGAAAGCCATCATTGACAAGGTGGCCCAGCAGGTATTTGAGGAAAAAGGCGCCAAAGTGGACTACCTCGTCGGCACCATGATTGAAATCCCGCGCGCCGCCGTTACGGCTGACGAAATCGCGGAAACCGCCCAATTCTTCTCCTTCGGCACCAATGACCTGACCCAGACGGGCCTGGGCATGAGCCGCGACGACTCCGGCTCCTTCCTGCCGCAGTACCAGGAACTGGAAATCATCAAGAAGAACGTCTTCGCTTCCATTGACCAGAACGGCGTCGGCAAGCTGATGAAGATTGCCGTGGAACTCGGCCGCTCCACCCGCCCGGACATCAAGTTGGGCATCTGCGGCGAACACGGCGGCGACCCCGCTTCCGTCAAGTTCTGCAACACGCTGGGCCTGACTTACGTGAGCTGCTCTCCCTACCGTGTCCCGACCGCCCGTCTGGCCGCGGCCCAGGCAGCTCTGGAACAGGAATAAACCTTTTTGTTAAGGGTTAATAGACAGCCCGTGGTTCTTCGGAACCACGGGCTTTTTAGCGGATGGAATAGCCTTGGCGGATATGGCTTGAACCTGCGGGCCGATTGTTCCATGCGCGCGGGTGGACATACCTTCACAGTTCTCGCCTTTCCCGGAGGCCGCCAATTTCAATTCCGGCGTTTTTTATGCCGGAACCATGCTTTCTGGATATTCGAGCATAGGGTTCGGCTTGATGGTTCAAGTATTGATGGTAAAGGCTGAAGAAAAATTACCAACAGTTCTTGCAATCCGGTGCGCTGCCGGATATTCCATAGTTGGGAATAAACGCCATAGAATCCATTCCGGCTGTTTATTCCGGACAATGAAAACATGGTTTATTATCCTGCCAGCGCTCGCTTCAGCATTTTCCGGTATTCTTCCGCCGGCACTTCATAGGTTCCGAATTTCAGCAGATGCGGCGTAGTCCACTGGGTATCCAGAAAAAGGAACTGGTGCGCCCGCAGGTATTGCACCAGGGCCACCAGGGCAATCTTGCTGGCGTCCGTTTTCCGGTGGAACATGCTTTCCCCGAAAAAAGCCTTCCCCAAGGCTACTCCGTACAGGCCTCCCTGCAGCCCTTCCTCGTCCCAGCATTCCACACTGTGGGCGAAGCCCATCTCGTGAAGCTTGCCGTATGCTTCTTCAATTTGCCCGTCTATCCATTGTTCTTCCGGCTGCTCCGTCCGGGCGCAGGCATGCACCACCTCCGGAAAAGCGGTATCCATCCGGAGTTCAAAAGGTTTTTTATTCAAAGCCCGTTTGAGGCCGTGAGGGATGTGGAAGCGGTTGTCCAGCGGAATCAGGGCGCGCGGGTCCGGTTCGTAAAAGGAGATTTCTCCCGTTTCCGGGTCCGCCATGGGAAAACACCCCTGGCAGTAGGCGGAGAGGACAAGTTCCGGCGTTAATCTGTCATTCATCTGATATGGTCCAGCAGTTTGCCCAGGGCGGGGGAGTTCAGCGCCTTGCGGTCCGGAGATGCCATGGGCAGCCCGTGGATTTTGTCCAGCGGCACGAATTCCTCTCCTTCCCTGAGGAGAGGCGTATCCGTCACATGGTGGATGTAGCGGGTCACCCTGTAGCGGGTAATGCTGTAGGTCTGTTTCAGGACATGGGGCAGGGAAAGGGTGTGGTCGTCCTCCCTCTGGGGGAAGCGGTACATGCCGGCATGGCGCTTGCCTTCCGGGCATTTGGCCAGCAGGACGGATTTGCCGCGGATGTAAAGAATGTCGTGGTGCTCCACCCGGGTGACTTGCGGCTTGGGATTTTTGACGGGAAGCGTTTCCGGCCGTTCCGCGGAGCAGAAGGGGCGCACGGGGCACAGCAGGCAGTCCGGAGAACTGATGCTGCAACAGGTTTGCCCCAGTTCCATGATGGCTGAATTGAATTCACGGGCATGTTCCGGGTCCACCAGGCTTTCCGCGCGGCTCCACAGGTATTTTTGGCCTTCCGTGGAATCCACGGGAACGGAATAATTGTCAATGCGGGCCAGGACGCGCGCGACATTGGCGTCTACGATGGGAGCCGCCTTGTTGAAGGCGAAGGAGAGGAGCGCTCCCGACGTGTAGGGGCCGATGCCCGGCAGGCGTTTCAACCCTTCCGCGTTGTCCGGGAACCGTCCTCCGAACTTGTTGACGATTTCCCTGGCGATGGCCTGGAGGGAGCGCACGCGGCGGTAATAGCCCAGTCCTTCCCAGGAGCGCAGGGCCGTCTGTTCATCCACGGCGGCCAGATGGCCCGGGGTGGGGAACTGGCGCATCCACCTGTCATATCTTCCCAGAACGGTGGGAATGGTCGTCTGCTGCAACATCAGCTCGGAAACCAGGATGTGCCACGGATCCGTTGTCCGCCTCCACGGGTAGTCTTTCCCTTCGCGCCTGAACCATTCTACCAGCGCGTTCCGGAAAGCATGGACGTTAAAATGGGAGGTGGCGTCAGTCATGTTTTTGTTCAAGGGCCCGGCGCATGGCGGAAATATCCGGTTTGACGCCGAACCAGCGTTCAAAGGAGAGGGCCCCCTGGTGAACCAGCATGGAAAGGCCGTTGGAAACTCTGGCGCCCTGAAAGCGGGCTTCCATCTGGAAGGCATCGTCATGCGTCTGTAAATCGTAAACCAGATGGTGGGCGGAAAGCAGTGCGGGAGGCACGGGGGAAGGGTCCGTAGGTTTCAGGCCGAGGGAGGTGGCGTTGACAATCAGGTCCGCATCCTCCACGGCGGCATTGAAACGGGGAGTATTGTTCTGGTGGGCCGCCAGGCGGTCGGAGGCTCCTTCCAGCCTGTGTTCGTCAATGAAAAAGGAACTCAGCCTGTTTTTAAGCTCCTGAAGCTTTTCTTCCGATCTTCCGGCCAGCGTCAGCCGTTCACAGCGCTGCATGGCGCAGGTGTAGGCCAAGGCTAGCCCGGCTCCGCCGCAGGAACCCAGAAGGGCCACTTTCAAATCGCGCAAATCCACGGAAAATTCTTCCCGGATGGCGCGGGCGAAACCCGGGCCGTCCGTGTTGAAGCCGGAGACGGAACCGTCCTTTTGAAAGACGAGCGTATTGACGGAACCGGTGACGCGGGAAAGAGCGTCCGTGTCACTGCACAGGGAACAGGCAGCCTGCTTGTGGGGCACCGTCACGTTGGCCCCCGTGAATCCCCTTTCCCTGAGGAGCCGCACCACCTCCCCGAATTCTTCCGGAGAAGCCTGTATACGGATATAACGGGCGCGAATGCCCGCCGCGTCCAGCGCGGCCTGCTGCATGGCGGGAGATTTGGAATGGGCAATGGGAAACCCGATCACGGCCAGCTTGGCGGGAACGGATTCCCCGGCGTCAAACGGATGTCCTTCATCCAGAAGGTCAGCCAGGGTATAGTAGGGTTTCATGGAAAATAAAGGTGCGGCTTCAGGCGTATGCGGCGGACTATGAATGAAATGCTGCCGGATTTCAAGGCAAACGCCTATCATTCCTTTTCCCCGCGCGGCGGTTTCCGTTCGCTTTTTCCGGAAAGTTCATGCTGGACGGGGGCCGGGAAGACCGGAAAATCGTCTCTCCCGGAAAAAATACCTTTTCCGTAAATTCACCAGGCGGAACCCGGCAGCAGCCGGATTCCGCCCGGAAAGAGCGGGTCTGGAATGATCTGGTTACCGTTTATTCCCCGCAGCCGCCGTCCTTGTATCCGCAGGAGCGGCAGG
>OAVO01000803.1_pt1 | contig 17096 bp, 24 predicted proteins | sample 1501411 | NCBI WGS metagenome assembly OAVO01 (sample SAMEA2580081, study PRJEB22360) | human gut metagenome | biome: human gut; feature: human-associated habitat; material: faeces | place: Denmark | collected 2008/2010 | reverse complement strand
CCGAAAAGCCCGGACAGGCGTATGGGTATTATAAGCAGTATTTAGATGATTAGACAGTTCATAGTCAAGGGTAGAGAAGTTCCCGGCGGTGGTCGGGCTTTTTTTGATATGTCAATGACCGTCGGATTTTGTCGATAGGGTATGTGCTTCATGGCGGCTCCCTCCTTTTAGCCGCCGCTTTTAACAGTGATACCGCGTCATTTCATTAGAAGATAAAAAGAAACGGCGGCTTTGGTTTTTCAAAGCTGCTGCGGAAATCAAAGAACGACAAGCAACAGTTCTGATTTTGCTCCAATATGGTTATTGGGGGCACAAATTAAATCAAAAAAGAGCCGATAACAGCAGTATTTCAAACTGCATATTATCGGCTCTGCGTCTGTGCGTCTGGCTCTTTTAATTAAATTATTTTTGTTGTTTTTTGGCTTTATTATATGTATTAGCTAACTGTCCACAAGCTGCTTTAATCTCTCTACCATGAGAAACTCTCATGGTAACTTCAAGTCCTGTTTGCTCTAATTGATGTTTGAACGCAACCATTTCTTGTTTTTGTGGTGCTCTAATTTTTGAATTACTCGTCGGGTTGTATTGCAGCACGTTAATCATAACATTTTTGCCCTTAAACCATTTTGCAAGTTGCCTTATATCTGAGGAACGGTCATTTATACCTGGTAAAAGCAAATACGCAAATACCACTTTTCGATTATGCCTTTGTGAATAGGACAATGCTTGCTTAACAACATCTTCAATAGCGTACATGTGCATATGAGGAATGATGCAGTTTCTCGCAGCCTGTGTTGCTGCATGTAAAGATATTGTCAACTGAATTTTTAGATGTTCTTCGCGCAATTTTTTTAATTGATTAACTGGACCAACTGTTGATACGGTAATGCCGTCGGTTGGAAAGTTAAGTCCATTTCTATCTCGAAGAATATGGATTGCTGCAATCAAGTTGTCGTAATTGAATAAAGGTTCTCCCATTCCCATAAAAACGATACGATTTACTTTTTGACGTATCAATATGACCTGCTGCACAATTTCAGATGGTGTTAGATTACGAACGAAACCATTGCGTCCGGACTCACAAAAAATACAGCCAACAGAACAACCAACTTGCGTACTTACGCAAACAGTCCCACCATCTCGCCGTTTAATAAAAACCGTTTCGATATACCTGTTGTCTTTCAATTCATAAACATACTTTTCAGTATCGCTACTTTTATAGACTTTTTTTGTTGATATTGATAGATTTTTTTTGTGAAATGGCTGTTTATACAATTCCGCATATAAGGCTCTTGCTTTATCCTCTCCAATTACTTCCGACATTTCTTTGTAAGTAAATCCGTATGGGTCATTCAATATTTCCGTAGGTGTACTTTTAGGTAAGTGTTTCATTTAATATCCTTCCTTTTGTTTTTCAGAGTTTTTGATTATGATTTCTAATTTTTCAACATCAATGATATGTGTTAATTTACATTTAGGGCAGAAAAGAGGAAAATTTCTTAATACCGTATTATAAAATACTTGAACCCTCGTCTTTCCGTTACAAATTGGACATTTTATCCAATATTTTTCAAGCATAATATTTCTCCTTTTGTGCAAAAAAATACAGGTCAATTCTCAACATGAGCATTGACCTGCATTTATACATATAACACTACAACAAAATTAAGGCATAGTTTTTATACTATGTCTATACATCGTTAGTTTTGTTGTATAGCATACGCAAAATAAGCATGACAAAAAAGCCCATATTGAAAATGGGAAAAATCTTTTTTGATTTCAATGCTTATCGAATACGCATGCTATGTAACATAAACATTTCCCCCTTTTAATAATACTATACAAAAAAAGCGGCTAATTGTCAACATATACATATGAATTATTTTGGCTAACTGATTGAATTGTGTAGACATATCCAAGAAGAAAGGGGAACAGTAAAATGTAAGAGGGTGAATAACTATGGCAAAAAGACCAGTACCACGATACGACTTCAAGGCTTTTGGGGCAGCGATAAAGGCAGCGCGTGAAGGACGCAAAGAGAGCCGCAAGAAAGTAGGCGACGAAATGTTTATCTCGCCGCGTTACCTTGCGAACATTGAGAACAAGGGGCAGCACCCAAGTTTACAGATATTCTTTGAGCTGATACAGAGTTACCATATATCCGTAGACCAATTCCTGTTAGACACGCCCGCCGCAAAGGACACGCAGCGGCGGCAGCTTGACGCGCTCCTTGACGATATGAGCGATACGGGCATACGGATTGTGACCGCAACGGCAAAAGAGATTTCCGAAGTCGAAAAAGAGGGCGAATAGGAATGTCCGGCTTAAAACTGAACAGGATTTAGAAAGCGTTGTAATCTTTTTTTGAGATTGCAGCGTTTTTCTTTTGCGGAAGTTTGGCAAAATCGCTTTTTCTCCGTAGTAAGGGATAAGAGCCTAAAAGATAAAAACATTCGTAGCAAGCATAGGAAGCGGGTACCCACTTCCGTATTTTCGCCCTCCCGCGCTGCGGCGCGTCGGTTGAAAATTGCTTGTTGGGAAGTGTCCCAAACCCTCGGAACGGAAAGGAGTGATTGCATGAATGGACGCAAAAGAAAAGTACAAATCAAATTCTATGTAACAGAGGAAGAACGGGCATTGATTGAGCAGAAAATGAAGCTCGTCCCCACCCGGAACATGGCGGCGTATCTTCGCAAGATTGCCATTGACGGGTATATCATTCAGACAGACCATAGCGACATAAAAGCCATGACAGCGGAGATACAGAAAATCGGGGTCAATATCAATCAGATTGCAAAGCGTGTCAACGCGACAGGCAGCGTCTACCAAGAGGACATAGAGGAAATAAAGGGGGTGCTTGCGGAGATATGGCGGTTACAAAGATTAAGCCTATTAAAAGCACTCTAAGCAAAGCCCTTGACTATATCGAAAACCCGGACAAGACGGACGTAAAAATGCTTGTGTCCTCTTTCGGCTGCTCCTATGAAACGGCAGATATTGAATTTGAATATACATTGTCCCAAGCACTCCAAAAGGGGAACAATTTAGCCTTTCATCTGATACAGTCCTTTGAGCCGGGGGAAGTCGATTATCAGAAAGCCCATGAAATCGGAAAGCAGCTTGCCGACGCGGTAACAAAGGGGCAGCATGAATATGTACTCACGACGCACATTGACAAAGGACACGTCCATAACCATATCATTTTCTGCGCGGTGAATTTTGTAGACCACCACAAATACAATTCCAACAAAAGGAGCTATTACGGCATACGGAACATGAGCGACAAACTGTGCCGGGAAAATGGCTTGTCCGTCGTCGTCCCCGGCAAGGGAAGCAAGGGAAAGAGCTATGCGGAGTACCAGGCAGAAAGGACGGGTACAAGTTGGAAAGGCAAGCTGAAAACCGCCGTTGACGCGCTTATCCCCCAAGTTTCCATTCCTGACGGTGCTCTTGGTAGTACTTGGTATGGCACCACTCCCGAGGAGGCAGACCTTCAAGGAGCCTCCGGCGCCGAAGTTTCCATTGTGAATACAGGCGTTGCGATTACCCGTATTCTTCAGGAGCATCCTGTAAATATCAACACCTTTGCGTCTGAAATCGTCCTGCCCTCCTTCGAGCGCATGGACGAGGTGGCGGTGCTCAACGTCCTGGGGGAATAATCGGGTCTGACACTCTAACCATTTTCCCCGGCAGTCAGACCCTATTGGGGAAGCAGGTGTCCGAACTGGTAGGAGATGACCTGAAGGTATATGCTGACGGGTTTGTCACGGGTACATTCCATCATGTGACTGGTTACTCTGAGTTCAGTTCTATCCCTGGAGAAGACAGTGGGTACTATTTCCCGTTTCACCTGACGAAAACTGGAAGCAAGATGACCTTTAAGAAAAATGGGGTTCCAACCAAACAGGGCATCGCATTTGACCCGGACATTATTTTCCGGGTAACAAAGGATGACACCTTTGAAGTCCTTGTGGATGACAGCAGTGTTGTGAAGTTCAATTTTGCTGGGGCCACATTTGAGAGCTAAAAAAGCGGGAGGCAGCATGAAGTTTATTCCAAATTACCGCGTGTGCTATGGCGACCAGTTTTATGAGGCTGGGACTCCGTTCCCCATTAAGGCCGACGACGCGGATATGATGAAGCGGCACGGGACGGTGTTGGATGAACCGACGCCGCCTCCCGCGACTGAACGAAGGGCCGGGAGATCGAGGAGGGGGAATAATGGACAACTTAGCGAGACTGAAACTCCGAACCGAAGAGGTTGACGAAACTGTCCTGCAAGATTGCCTAGAGAGCGCAAAGTCAGCGATTATGGCCCGACGTTACCCTTTTCAAGAGTGGCCGGAGGAACTGGAGCGCCGGTATCTGGATTTGCAGTTCAGGTGTGCGCTTGACCTCTACAACAGAATTGGAGCAGAAGGCCAGCTCGGGCACACAGAAAACTCTATCAGTCGAACTTGGGAGTCCGCTTGGATTTCCGAATCGCTTTTGCAGGAAGTGACGCCGCTGGCCGGGAGGGTGACGTAATGACAGTCCATGTGCTGGGCGAAACATACACCCTGAATTTCATTCCGGAGGAAAACGACGAGGGCCTGAAAGACTGCGACGGCTACTGTGACGAGACCATCAAAACACTGGTGGTAAAGCAGTACAAGCGAGGAGAGCCGGGGAGCAAGAAGGCCCTCGACCTGCAAGAGAAGAAAAACTTCCGGCATGAGATTATTCATGCATTTCTCTACGAAAGTGGCCTTGCGGAAAACTCTGCCTGGGCGCAGGAGGAAGAAATGGTGGACTGGTTCGCCAAGCAGTTTCCTAAGCTGGCGGTAGCGTTTCGGGAGGTGGATGCCCTGTGAGAAGCCTCCTGCGCAACCAGCAGCCAGTATTCTACAAGCTTTACGAGGGCCAAGAGGAAATTGTGGATGAGTGGGGAAACCCTACCGGCAGCTATGTCCCCATTTACAGCGAATTGAAATCCACTATGCTCTGCGTCTCCCCTAACAAGGGGAATTCTGAGGTGGAACAGTTTGGCTCTCTGGAGGATTACGACCGGACGGCTACCACTGCCGACCCGCATTGCCCCATCGATGAGAACTCCGTGCTGTGGGTGGACGGGGCCGATACAGATGGCCCGTATAACTACATCGTAAAGCGGAAAGCCCCGTGGAAAAATTCTACGCAGTACGCCATAAAGAGGGTCACTGTGTCGGAGTACGAAGCAGAAAAGAGCCTGTTCGATCAGAAAGTAAAAGCGGAGGCCGCCTATGCTAACCATCAAACTGAAACTGAATACGGACTCCATCAATCAGGCGTTGAAGGAAGTCAAGGCGTACCAGAAGAAAGTTGAGCAGGCACCGCAAAAGCTGATTGAATACCTGACAGCGCAAGGCGTTGAGATTGCCAAAATGAACGTGTCTGACATGAACGCCTACGATAGCGGGGAGTTGTACAACAGCATCCACGCCGAGCAAAAGTCTGGTGTTGGGTATGTCATAGCGGACGCTGCCCATGCCGCTTTCGTGTGCTTTGGCACCGGCATCGTGGGAAAGAACAATCAACACCCGAATATCGCAATCGCCGGGTGGAAGTATGACGTGAACGACCACGGGGAACTGGGGTGGTGGTACATTGGACGTGATGGGCGGGCGCACTGGACCAAAGGTATGCCGTCCAGACCATATATGTACAACACGGCACAGCAACTCAGACAAATGGTTATCCCAGCGGCAAAGGAGGCGTTGAAGTGATTGACGTGGAGAGCCTGATATTCAGTCAGGTCGCAGAAGCCCTCCGGGTGGCTTTTCCAGGAATATTCGTTAGTGGCGAATATGTAGATACCCCCGCCAAGTTTCCCGCTGTTACTATTGTGGAGAGCGATAATACGATAGTACAGCGAATGCGAACGGCCAACATTGAAAATGCCGCAACGCTGATGTATGAGGTAAATGTTTACACCAACACCGTCGGCTACAAGAAGTCCGAGGCAAAAGACATTATGGAAGCCGTTGATGGCGAATTTTCCAAACTGGGATTTGCGCGGACAATGTGCAATCCTATTTCAAACCTGAGCGACGCCACGATCTACAGAATGGTGGCAAGATACACAGCCACGGTAGACAAGGATTTGTGGGTTTACCGTGCAGACTAATTCAGAAAAGAGGTAATTTACTATGGCAAGTCCCAGACTTTCTACTGCTGGAATGACACTTCAGTATGCCGTTGAGACTTCTGCGGGTACTCGCCCCACTACCGGCTATACCAAAATCCCGGAAGTAAAGTCCATGCCCAGCTTCAATCCCAGCCCCAACACCATTGACTCCACCACCCTGGAGGAGACCGAGTACATGACCTACGTCCAGGGCCTCAAGGACCTGGGCGGCGCTCTGGAGTATGGCGCTAACCTGACCGAGGACCTGATTGATGCGTGGGATACTCTGATGGGTGCTTACGATACAGCCGTTGAGGGCGGAAAGCAGGTGTGGTTTGCGGTGGTTCATCCGCAGCTGGCAGATGCTACTTACTTCGTTGGCACCCCGGCCCCCCTTGGCCTGAACGAGGCAAGCGTCGGCTCCATGCTGGAAACCACGCTTTATATCACCCCAAACAGCGCCCCTGTGATGGCGGCAAAACCCACCGAGGAACCCTGATTAACAATCTTGAGGAGGCATACAAATGAGCGAAAAGACCATTGATATTCAGGACATCGTAAAGCCTGCCCGCCTGACTGATGATAAGACCGGGCAAGTTTATGTCCTGGATTTTTCTCGTGAGAGTATTGTATTTGCTGAACGTAACAAATTCAAGCTGGAAGATGCCATTGAGTATCCTGTTACTGGCATGAGGGACCTGTTCTACTATGCGTTCCGCAAGAACCACCGGAATATCTCTAGGGAAAAGACAGACAAGTTGATCGAAAAGTGGGGCGGCGGCATCCCGGAGGAACTGGTGAAGCGGCTCATTCAGCTTTATCAGCAAGCTCTTGCGTCCAACTCTATCGTTGTTGACGAGGACGCCGCAAAAAACTCCGGACTGACTCTGGAGCTGTAAAGGGTCCAGAGTCATTTGAAGAACTGTTCGTGCGTGACTGTTCGTATTATCTCTCTATCGGTATGACATGGGAGCAATACTGGAACGGAGACGTGTGGATGGTGAACATTTATAGGGAGGCTGATAGACGTCGTATGGAGCGAACAAATGCGGAGTCCCATTTGATGGGAATGTACATTTATGAGGCTTTGTGCGACGTCTCCCCCATTCTTCATGCTTTTGCCAAAAATGGTGCAAAACCGATAGAGTATCGAACGGAGCCATATCCTTTGTTTGGGAAAGATAAGCCCAAAGAGAAATCTGAACAGCAGGAAGAGCGGGACGCATTGTTTGCAAAGGCGTATATGAGCCAGATGGTAAGGGCCGGAAAGAGCTGGGGGAAGAAATAGCGTCCCCGTTGCACCTTGAAAACTTCATAGAGATAGCGGAAACCTCGATACGCCAAGAAATAAAACGGCCCTCCGCCTATTCCTAAGCGGAGGGCGATTATTAAATTTCAGAACTTAAAATCTGAGGTTGAGTAATCATCAAACATGATGTTCCCACTTGCATGTATATCTTCTACTACTTCTGGCAATTCATCAAATCTGACCTCAACAAGATTTTCTTGATTTGCTGATATTGAATGGCTTGTGATATGTCCACTATCAACCCCATTTACATGCAAGTCAAAAAATCCAATTGTTAGATTTTGGCCCGTTTTATTGACAACAGAAAAAACTATTGCAGATTTTGGAACATCCAGATTATCAGCGGCATACACCGTTTCATACTCCACTACACCATTATATACTATAGAAATTTTATTGTCACTATACAAAGTATCGCCAATATTTAAGTCTCTTCTCTGACTTAATTCTTCATCTAATTCCTTTTGAGCATCCTGTTTAGTGGAGTCTACATCTTCTTTTGTTATAACAACAAGTTCACTTTTGTCATTCATGGTATCACAAAAAGCTATATCATCTCCGCTTTTGTATTCCTGGATTTGAATAGAAGTTTGGAAATTTTTCTCATCTGATGGACAATTGAAGATAACTGTCCCAAGGCATTTATACACAGATTGATTATTCTCGCAAATAATTTCAATCAATCGATCTACATCAATTGCACATACACTCGGGTCGTCCTGTCTTGCGTTCTCTCCGACAAAAGATATTTCTAAGTTATAGTAGTTACCCGTTTCATTGATTGACTCAATATCGACACGAAAACTTCTATTTTGCAAAAATGCGTTTTTCACATCTTCCGTGCTTGCAATTTCTGGATTGTTAGAATCTGATATATCATGATATTCATGTTCAGTACTCTCGCCACATGACGTTAACCCGATAATCATTAAAAAGGCAAATAGTACAGGAAAAAATTTCTTCATTTTAATCGCCCCCCTCATTATATGATACATCACACAACGGAAGGAAATCAATCAAAATCTTCGCTATCTCTATGAAGTTTGAGGTAGCGGAATTTTATATTTTAGTGCCAAGTGCTTTATTGCCAAGTGCCAATATAGAAAGGTGGTGGCAATATGGCCGTAGATATTGATAGCCTGCAAATTGAAATCGAGGCGACGTCCAGTGATGCAGCAAAGAAGATCGAGGCGCTTACTACTGCATTGACCGGGTTAAAAACCGCGGCTAAAGGAGGGGCGGGGCTTACAACCACCACAAAGCAGTTAAAGGCACTTTCGGAAGCAGCAAAGCTAATCAATGGCGCAAATCTGAATAGTGGGAAAATAAAAGAGTTCACGGCTGCAATGAATAGCTTGGCTGGTATCCAAAAAGCAAGCGGCCTTTCCTCCGCGATCAACGCACTAAAGAAACTTCCTGAGATTAGTGCGTCGCTCGAAAAGACAGACCTTGGTAAATTCGCAAAGCAGATGGAGCAGGTGGCCGCTGCTGTGCGACCGCTAGCGACAGAAATGCAGAAGGTATCCAATGGATTTTCAGCATTTCCGATCAGAATTCAGAGGCTTATTCAGAGCAACGCAAGTCTGACGGCATCAAATAGCAGAGCGGCAAGAAGTTTTGGCGTTCTTGGAACTGGTATCAGTTCTGCGGCAGCTAAATTTAGTATCTATTATTTAGCATTTAAGCGACTTGCCGATGTTATTTCCGGCTGGATAAAGTCGGCTAATGACTACGTTGAGACAGTCAATTTGTTTCAGGTCTCCATGGGTGAGTTTTATGACGAAGCCTATAACTATGCCATGCTGGTCAATGACCGACTTGGCATCGACCCCGAAGAGTGGATGCGTGCGCAAGGCGTGTTCATGTCTATGGCAAACGGTTTTGGGTTAGCACGGCAACAAGCTTATGACCTAAGCGAGGGCTTGACAGAACTGGCCTATGACCTGAGTTCTCTATATAACGAGGACACAGAACAGTCGGTCTTACGTTTGCAGTCTGCTCTTGCTGGCGAAATTGAGCCCATCCGTCGCTTAGGTATCTCAATTAGTCAGGCCACCTTACAGGAATATGCGCTTGCTCATGGCATTGATGAAAGCGTTATGTCTATGACAGAACAGGAAAAGGCATTACTGCGGAGCCTGGTTCTGATGGAGGGGGCCTCCCGGATCGGGGCTATTGGAGATTTCGCAAAAACCTTGGAATCCCCCGCAAATGCTATGAGAGTGCTGCGCCAGCAAATTACTCAGCTTGGTCGAGCGATTGGCACGGTGTTTGTCCCTATCCTCATTCAGGTAATTCCATGGGTTCAAGCATTTGTTGAGATATTGACGGAAGCAATTCAACGGTTTGCTGTTCTGGTCGGATTTGAAATGCCGGAATGGGAGACCAATGATTGGGGAGAAGATATCAAAGAAAATGCTGACTCCGCTGCCGATTCCGTTGGCGATACAACTGACGAATTAAAAAAGCTAAAGCAGCAGCTTTTAGGAATCGATGAACTAAATATCATCGGGGCATCCAACGAAATCAAATTGGATACTGGAGAAGCTGGAAAATGGACCGATGATCTTGAAATCCCGAATATTTGGGACAAAACCGCCCTTGATGCGTTAAAAAAGCAAGTGGACGAAATCAAACCTGTTTTGAAAGACTTGCTTGACAACTATATCATTCCCATCGGTTCTGCACTGCTTGCGTGGAGAATTGCAAGGACGTTGTTTACAGATATCGGCCGCCTTAAGGCTTTGCTAGGCGGGTTGATGTTCACGGTAGGTATTTCTTTGCTGATTGACAGTGTAAAAGACATTCTTTTTGGGGATGGACTAACATGGGAAAACATCCTAAAAGGCGCAGCTGGAGGAGCACTTGCTGGGGCTGGACTTGGCCTACTTTTGGCTAAGAAACTTGGCCTCACTTGGGCTGGTGGAATGCTGCTTGGAGCTGTTGTCGGTCTTGGACTTTCCTTGATGGTCATGTCCATTGCCTCTCAAATCAAAGACGGACTGAACTTTGGGAATGTCCTTTTAGGTGCTATTGGCGGTGCATTGGCTGGAGGAGCGCTTGGCGGATACTTTGCATTCAGAAAAAATCTAAATCCTGCGCAAGGGGTTCTTGGTGGCATAATTGCAGGAATTGGCGTGTCTCTCTTGATTTCGTCTATCACGTCGATTCTTCAAGATGGTCTTAACATTGGAAATGGGATCATGGGCCTCATTGGCGGAGCTTTGGCTGGATTTGGCATCGGCGCAGTCATTGCTGGAGGAGCTGGAGCCGCTTTTGGGCTAGTAATCGGAGTTGGATTATCTCTTGTGATTATGGGAATTACTGCACAAATTAAAGAGGGCGCTGCAACTCTTTCTGGTGGACTGATGACAATACTCGGGTCTGTATTAACTGGTGCGGGAATCGGCTCCGTTGTTCCTGTTATTGGTACTGCCGCTGGTGCCGTTATCGGACTTGGTGTTGGCATTGTTCTCGAAATTGTTGGTATAGAAGCGGCAGCAAATGCGGCGTATGCGGCGTCAGAAGATTTTGCAATCATGGCGGACATTCTTGACCGTTGCACAGAAGCGTCTGAACGCACAGACCAAGCGTTTAATAATATGAAAAATCGTTTAGAAGATTTTGATTCGTCTATTGCTGATTTCCAAGTTGCCAGACAGCTTGCAGACGAAATTTATGCCATTAACGATAATGCAAATGCATCTGCTTATGAATTAGATCAAATGGCGGTAAAAGTTCAAGTCCTGAACGATTTGAACATTGATGGGCTACATTTGGAAATTGATGAAACAACACAACGAGTTAAAGAAAGTAAAGCCGCCGTTGACGAGCTGATTGATTCTTTGGAGCGAGAGGCCAAAATGGAAGCCCTGCGAGAAATGCTTGTTGAGAGTTATAAAGAGCAATATCAGGCAATGCGTGATATGCAACAGGCGGCAAAGGATTATGATGCGGCCGCAGAAGCATTAAATAACACACAAAAAGAACTCAACGAAACAGACATTTTCAGTTGGGGGAAAGCCAGAGAACTTGTCGCTGCAAGAGAGAAAGAAACCGAAGCGGCAAAAGCCGCACAGGAAACATACATGCAATCGGTTCAGCTATACAGTGATCTTCAAAGTGAAACTCAAGGTCTTACAGATTCTATTATTGGGTTAAAGCAAGAAGAATCTGGAGTTGGAGACGCCGGTATTGATGGAATGGAAGATTTGAAAACGGAAATCAATCATTTTAGCCAATCTATTGATATGAGCCAGTTTGAAAATCTAGGAAAGCAAATGGCAGATAACATGTATAAGGGATTCACCAGTTCTGGCCTGCTGCAAGATGCCATCAAAAATCTCGGGAATGGCGCATCGTATAGTTCGGAAAATTCTTCCTCCCGTTCGGCCAACAGCTATTCTGTTCAGGATATCACTGCATACGCCTCCGGCGGCTTCCCCGAGCATGGGCAAATGTTCATTGCCCGTGAGGATGGGCCTGAGCTAGTTGGTCAAATGGGCAACCGAGCAGTGGTGGCGAACAATGACCAAATCGTTGACGGTATCGCTTCTGCTAATACCGGAGTCATCAATGCGGTTATGGCAATCGGTGCAATGATTACTAAGGCAGTCAACGATAAAGATACAACAGTTTCTCTGGATGGCCGTCAGGTGTCGAGGAGCCTGTACAAATACAACCAACAGACGCAGCGAGAAAAGGGCGCTCCCATTACATGAAAGGCAGGATAAAACGTGACATTGACTGTAAACGGAACGGATTTGACGCCTTATATTGCGTTCGGCGGCGTACAGTGGCAAAGGGCTGATGTAGACGGCCCAAATGCCACACGCTCAATCGATGATGCGTTTCTTACGAGAGATCGGATAGCCATAAAATATCGATTGGATATTACTTGCCGCCCATTGACGCTAGAAGAAGCAAGCCTCGTTCTCTCATCTATTCTGCCCGAGTATGTCACAGTTACATACACAGATCCTATGGAGGGCGGAGATGTAACAAAGCAAATGTATTCAAACAATATCCCCGCCCAATTCCTAATCAAGACCAGAAATGGGAAAGAGTTATGGGGTGGAATCACATTCCCTCTGATTGAAAGGTAAAGAAATGGCAGTTAATCGAATTCTCGTTGGTGATATAGAAATAACGGGGATTTATAATCTGACGTCCGGAAACGTCAATTTAACTACTTCTCTTTTAAACGATGTCCTGGAAATGGACACGCTTGATTGTGACTTTAATAGTCAACTGGATAGTTCCACAATCTTGGCTACCATTGGGGAAAAGGTGGTTTACTACCATGGAGATCAGCAAAGACAAACCCTCTATGTAGATAGTATCAAACGAACTGGGCCTAGTTCCTATCATCTGTATGCGATATCAGCGGTATCCAAGCTAGACACTATGCTCCATCCCGGCGGAATTTACACCGGACAGACCGCAGAATCAATCATAAAGAATATTTGCGGTGAAATCCCCGTTATTGTAAAAAGCAATCTAAAGAATGTTAAGGTGTATGGATGGCTCCCCTATTGTAGCCCACCGAACAGCTCCGCACGAGACAATCTCAATCAAGTCCTGTTTGCTATTGGCGCTTGTCTTACTACCGATTTGAATGGTGTTTTGCGAGTGGAGACGTTTTGGGATGGAACCATATCGACAATAGATACGAAAAAGACGGACATGGCTGGCTCAGTTACAGATAATCAAAAAATTAGCGCGATCTCTGTTATTGAACATCAGTTTGCGGAAGGACAAGAAAGCCAGGAGTTGTTTAATGGCACAGCTCAGAACGGCGATCTAATCATTTTCAATGAGCCGATGCATACCCTGTCTGCTTCCGGATTTTCCGTTTTGGAAAGCGGAGCAAACTACGCAAAAATCTCTGCCGGTACAGGGACGCTTACGGGGCTGAAATATATCCACAACAAGCGAAAAATTGCAAAGGTAATCAATGAAAATGTACCTGAAAATGAAAAAGGCAAAGAAAATGCAACCCTTGTTTCTTTGGTGAATTCAGTTGCAGTTGCTGAACGGTTAGCGAGCTTCTATGCATGTAATAAAACACTTCAAGCTTCGTTTCTGACCGAAAAGGAAAAGCCCGGACAAGTTGTAAAGGTCATGGACCCATACGATCACGAAATCGTTTCTGCTTGTATTGAGTCAATGGATGTAAACATGTCCTCAACGCTGAAAGCGAATGCCGAAATGCGAATTGGATTTATTCCGTCGCAAGTTAATGATTTCAAAACATTTGATGAACGCATCGTGCTCACCGGGTCGGGAACTTACCAAATCCCGGCTGGGACTACTTTGATCCGCTATGTTTTGATTAGCGGGGCCCAGGGAGGACATTGCGGGCAAAAAGGTGGGGATGTTGGCACGTCACCGTCTGTATCCTGGACCAATCCTCCACCATTTGAGAACCAGTTACGCGGCTGCGGACTTGCGAACGGCGGTGCAGGCGGAAACGGCGGTGCTCCGGGCGCGGGGGCCAGAATCCTTGAAGGAACCCTGGATATCTCCGGGATAGACTCTATTGTATACAGCTGCGGCGTAGGTGGCCTGGGTGCTGCCTATGACCCGGATGATCCGGATGGCTCTGCCGGCAGCGACACAGAACTCGGCGCTGCAACCACAGCTGGAGCACAAGCCTCGGAGGATGGATACACAGATCCCATCACCGGGGAAAAATACGGAGGAATCGGTGACCAGGGAATCCCCGGAGGCAAGGGCGCGGGGAAGGCGGCCAAAGTCACAACCATCAACAGTGATACTGTTCAGCTCTTTGACCCCGCTGAAAACGTTACCGACGAGGACGGCAACACTTGGAACGGAGGCTTGACAGAATCCGATACAGATGATCCAGAACGTGTCGCTATGAAGGCACGAGAGAATGACGGCGCTTACATTTGGTATAGTCGAGGTTTAGGTGCAGGTGCAGCTGCTGGTAAAAATGGTAACGGCCCCGGGCCCGATGCATCAGTGTCTGTACGCTCGTCATCAATTAAGGCTACTGCTGCATCTGGTGTAAATGGCGCGACACCAACCCTGACGCCAAAAAAGCCTACCCAATATGGAAAAGGCGGCCGCGGCGGTTATGGCGGCGGCGGTGCCAGCTCAGGAGGGCTTGCCGTCGGCTCCACGGATTCCTCGGATTACACGGTATCAATCACCGCTGGAACCGGGGGAATAGGCGGTAATGGCGGTCCTGGGGGCCCTGGCGGAGATGGCTGTATCATCCTGTACATCAGCCGACGCGTTCCACAGGAACGCGGGCCGCTGGTGACTTCGGATACGAAGTGGTTTTTGGACAAGTATGGCCGAAGATTTATCACTTGAGGAGGTACAAATGGCAACAATTGAAGAACTTACTGCAAAAGTTGCTGAACTCGAACAACAGATGGCAGCAATCACGGCCCCGCCTACCGAGTATTACACCAGTGCTTACAGTGGAGAAGAAATTGATGCGGCTGTCAAAAAAGTGTCTGAAGGATTGGCTGGTGGCGTGACCTCCTTCAACGGCCGGCGTGGCGTGGTGGTGCCCCAGGCCGGGGACTACAACGCCACACAGATCCCGGTGAGTGGGGAGCCGGAGGCGGAGACCGTTGCGGCGGGCGCCGGTGATAAGAGCGTCGATCAGCAACTTCGGCTTTGGCTAATAAGGCGCCCGGCATCCTGGGCAAGCCAGGACCGGTTTCTGCAGCAGGATGGTACAGGATTGCCGTAATCCATGGCAATACCAGTAGGCCAGACAGTTTTATCGTGAGCGTCGGGCACAACCACGCAGCTAATGGCCCCAGCACTATTTTGGCATCTGTAACAACAACAGGCTATGCACGCCGCATCACAATCCTGGATTCATCGTATAAGTCAGGAACATATCCCATCGACGCTCTAAGGCTGATGTCTTTGTCGGAAAATGAGGTGGCACTTGATATCCACTATGCTATCAACGTGGAAAACTTCATAAATTCCAGCTTTATCTTAGGGTTATCCGACCCATCTCAGCTTGTTCCGCAGGTGCCGACATCTGTCCAGGATGCGCCGCCTGGAGAAACATTAGAAGCTTTGGACGATTGGTTAAATCCCCCCATGCAGTTGGGCGTCGAGTACCGCACCGTGGAGCGATACAACGGAAAGCCTGTGTATGCCAAAGCAATCAATTTCGGTCAGGCACCAAATGCCACATACAAAGAAGTCTCTCATGGGATAGAAGATTTCAGCCAGCTCGTCTCATATACAGGGATGATGGGAGGCGCCAATCTGATCGAAGCCCCTGCGCTTGACAATATTCTGATCAATGCCTCAATTATCCGGATCACGACAAATACGGATGCGTCCGGAAGCTATGTATATCTTGTCTTGCGTTACATAAAAACAACCGATTGAGGAGGGCGCCATGAAGATCATCAAATACCAGCTGGCGACAGAGATCAACCACGGCACCCCTGAGGAGCCGGACATCGAGACGGTGCTCTCCGGTGTTACGATGCCCTACACGGAGGCATCTTACGCCATCGCACAAGCTGAAGCCTATCAAGGGCAGATTACCGTGGAGGATGATGGACAGCCGGAGCCGGGACCGGGAGCCGAGGACATTACTCTTGATATGCTGGCAGACCATGAGGAACGCCTGTGTATGCTGGAACTCACCACAACCACTGTATGACAAGAAAGGAGCAGGACCATGACAACTGTATACAATCTTTGCAAGCTGCTGATTGACCGGGGCCGCACTGACGGCCTTCAGGAGAAGATGGACGTGTATCTCGCCGCCGACAGGCTGACCCCGGAGGAATACAGCGCCCTCAGTAAGATGCTGACTGCGGAGTCGGCAGAGTAAGGAGGTCCCAATGGACGAGAAGTGTATTCTGGACCCGCAAAGGGACTGCCTGGGCCTCCAGAAAGCCAACATGCTGGAAAAGCAGATGTCGGAATGGCGGGAGGCATCCCGCAGCACCCACAAAGAACTCTTTAACCGGATGCGGGAACTGGAAAAGGCGGAGGCCGCCCGGAATGAGCAGTACGACAATATCATGGAGAAGCTGGACCGGCTGATCGCATGGCAGGAGGCCGAGCAGGCCAAGCCGAAAAAGCGGTGGGAAGCTATCGTGGACAAGTCCGTGTGGGCGGTTCTGGCGGCTGTGATTGCGTTTATTTTGGCCCGCATTGGGCTGTAATTTGAAAGGAGCTTACTTATGACTACCAACGAAATTCTGAACAAGTACACCACTGGCGAAATGACCCTGCCTGAGGCGAATGAGGCGATGAGGGAGGCGGAGGCGGGCTTTACCCTGGACCCCAACCGCAATGTCATCACTCAGGAGGAGTTCGTGGCGACCACGGCAGGGGAGACCCCCGACACCGTCAACGGCTATGGCCTGATGGACCACGGAGTAGGCTGCCTGGAGAAGGTTCATGTGGTGAACGGCAAGACCGTGGATGTGAACATGGGCGCCGAGACCGCCTACGTGTACATCGCAGGGAAGAAGTACGAACTGAAGGGCGACACCCTGGTGGAACCGGAGGGCTGAGTATGGACATTTCTTCTCTCGGAATTACAGGCGTGGCGGCTATCACCATCATCTGCCTGCTGATTGGGCAGGGCGTGAAAGCGTCCTCTCTGGACAGCAAGTT
>OAVO01000788.1_pt1 | contig 17337 bp, 19 predicted proteins | sample 1501411 | NCBI WGS metagenome assembly OAVO01 (sample SAMEA2580081, study PRJEB22360) | human gut metagenome | biome: human gut; feature: human-associated habitat; material: faeces | place: Denmark | collected 2008/2010 | reverse complement strand
AATAATTTGTGTATGAATTAGTTGGCTAATTTTGTAATATTTAATGAATGTCCCTATATCATCGCTGATATATCTCTTTTTTTGAGCCTCTTGTCGGATTCGAACCAACGACCCCGAGATTACAAATCACGTGCTCTGGCCAACTGAGCTAAAGAGGCGGGGGGGGGGTAAGCTTACTATATCGCGCCGCTACAACCAACTACCTTTGCTGCGATCAAGCCCTGGAGGATTCGAAGGGAGCTGGCCGTATAGGACTTACCCGTTTTGCGAGTGCAAAGGTAGATAAAAATTTTAAATCTGCAATACCTTCCCCTAACTTTTTTCAACTTTAACAAGAATACAGGGTCTACAACCAATATTATTTATAACTTTGCGCCATATTTCTAAGAAAAATGGCAGAAAATAAAGGTTACATGCAATATGCAATGTTGTTCGGCACCTATTTGGGAGGATATTGGATTTTAAAATTCATCCTCTTCCCTTTAGGATTGACAATTCCGTTTTTATCTTTCCTTTTCGTAGGACTCACGTTATGTGTCCCTTTCATGGGCTATTATTATGTACGAATGTATCGTAATACTGTATGCAGCGGCAGTATCAGCTTCTTGCATGCATGGATATTCACAGTATTCATGTATATGTTTGCCGCATTGCTGACGGCAGTGGCACACTACATTTATTTCCGTTTCATCGATCATGGTTTCGTTATCAATGCCTACGAATCTCAAATTGATATCTTAAACAAAAGCGGTATACCGGACATAGAAGCCTATACAAACATGTTTCAAGAAACATTGGAGACTGTGAAATCGCTCACTCCCATAGATATCACCATGCAACTGGTGTCATGGAATGTATTTTGCGGTTCATTGCTCGCGCTTCCTACCGCCTTATTTGTAATGAGGCGTAAAAAGGAATGACAAGAACAGACAAATTTCAAATAAATCAGGTATAGTATAATATAGTAAAATCGTAAATAAGCAAATGGATATTTCAGTTGTCGTTCCTTTATATAATGAAGAGGAGTCTCTTCCGGAATTGTTTGCATGGATTGAACGGGTAATGAAAGCCCATGACTTTTCTTATGAAGTTATTTTCGTTAACGACGGAAGTACCGACCGTTCCTGGCAAATAATAGAGCAATTACAAACAAAATCTGATAAAGTGCGCGGAATAAAGTTCCGTCGCAATTATGGCAAATCACCGGCTCTCTATTGCGGTTTTGAACAGGCCCAGGGCGATGTTGTGATTACAATGGACGCCGACCTGCAAGACAGTCCTGACGAAATACCGGAACTATACCGCATGATTACGGAAGATGGCTACGACCTGGTGTCCGGCTGGAAGCAAAAAAGATACGATCCGCTGTCAAAGACCATACCGACAAAACTGTTCAACGCTACGGCACGCAAGGTTTCCGGTATAAAGAACCTGCACGATTTCAATTGCGGCTTGAAAGCCTATCGCAAAGATGTTATAAAAAACATAGAAGTGTACGGCGAAATGCATCGCTATATCCCCTACCTGGCAAAGAATGCCGGTTTCAAGAAAATTGGCGAGAAAGTCGTACACCATCAGGCACGGAAATTTGGCAAGACAAAATTCGGCGGGTGGAATCGTTTCTTCAACGGATATCTGGACTTGATATCCCTCTGGTTCCTTTCCACCTTCGGCATCAAGCCTATGCACTTCTTTGGCATATTGGGTTCGCTGATGTTCTTCGTCGGATTCGTTGCCGTCATTATTGTCGGCGCCAGCAAGCTGTATTACATGAATCAAGGGATGCCCTACCGCCTTGTGACAGATTCTCCCTATTTCTACCTGTCACTGACATCCATGATTATCGGCACGCAGTTATTTGTGGCAGGTTTTCTCGGAGAGCTGATATCCCGCAATGCACCAGAACGCAATAAGTACCAAATAGAGAAAATGATTTAACCATGAAAGCATTAGTCAGATTTATAATATTCGGGGCTGTTCTTTTCCCTGTTTTCAGTATAGTAATATCCTGTTCGGAAGAAGCGGACTGTTCAATGACAACGCGAGCCATGATGCAATGTTACCTATATACATTGGATCCTGACACCAAAGTGGTATCCAATGATACCTTAGACTCTTTGACGGTTACTGCCTTTGGCACGGATTCCGTCATCATCAACAATCAAAAAAAAGTGCACGATCTCTCGTTGCCACTGAGATATACCGCCGACTCCACCGTACTCGTGTTTCATTACAGCAAGACATTGACAGATACGCTTGTTATTCACCAAACCAACACACCTTACTTCTTGTCAATGGATTGCGGTTATCAAATGAAACAAGCCATAACAGATGTCCGATACAGTCGCCACAGTCTTGATTCTATTCGCGTTGCAAATAAAGAAGCCGGAATTTATGGAGCAGAAAATCTTAAACTATTCTATTAGTCTGGCGTTCTGTTTGCTGCTGTCTCTTCCATTACAGGCACAAAACAGTGACATTTCCGCCCCGCCGGCAAACACTCCGCCCAAAAAGGAGAAAAAAGAGGCCAAAGAGGAAGTGCACTATCCGCTGTACAATGGTATTTCTGTCAGTGTAGATTTATGGGGACCCGGAAGCAAACTGTTCGGGAGTGACTTTTTCAGCAGTGAGGTAGCTGTCGATGTCAATCTTAAAAATCGCTTTTTCCCGATTGTAGAATTAGGATATGGCAATACTGATACTTGGAGCGACAAAGGAATACATTATAAAACCGGTGCTCCCTATTTCCGTATCGGTATGGACTATAATGCGCTTTATAACAAAAAGCACGGACATATGATACTCGTTGGCCTGCGCTATGCGGCAACGAGCTTTAAATATGATGTAGAAGCGTTAGGCATCAACGACCCTGAATACGGGGGAAGTTTGGGTAATCCGAATTTGATAGACGGCATTTGGGGAAACAGCCTGCCTTTTAATTATAAAGGAATGAAAGGCTCGATGCAATGGGCCGAATTTTGTGTCGGTATACGGGCGCATGTATGGAAAGACCTGTATATGGGTTGGGCGTTACGTTTCAAATTCCGTATGAGTTCTTCCGTTGCCGAGCATGGTGATCCATGGTACGTACCGGGCTACGGGAAGTACAACGGAAACACAACCGGGGTTACCTATACAATAACTTATAAACTACCATTCTAAGAGATAATGACAGGATTAGAAATCTGGTTGCTTGCCATAGGGCTTGCTATGGACTGTTTCGCTGTATCCATAGCCAGCGGCATTATATTAAAACGTGTTCAATTGCGCCCGATGCTGATAATGGCATTGGCTTTCGGCTTTTTTCAGGCACTCATGCCATTGCTTGGCTGGATAGGCGCCAGTTTTTTCAGCCATCTCATTGAAAGTATAGACCATTGGATAGCTTTTGCCATTTTAGCTTTTCTGGGTGGACGTATGATTATGGAATCTTTCAAGGATGAAGATTGCCGGCACGAGTTCGATCCTACCAAGCTGAAAGTAGTAGCGGCATTGGCGGTAGCCACCAGCATCGATGCCTTGGCGGTAGGTGTTTCGTTCGCTTTTCTGGGAGTTTGCAACTTTGCATCCATTCTGCCCCCTATCGGCATCATAGGATTTGTGTCGTTTGCCTTATCACTGGCAGGATTGATGTTCGGCATCCGGTGCGGATGCGGCATCGCCCGCAAGCTGCGTTCCGAACTGTGGGGCGGCATTATCCTCATCGTTATCGGAACGAAGATATTGATAGAGCACTTGTTCTTTTAAATAAAGAGTGAAAAACGAAGAAACGGCAGGCTGTCCGATAAAAGGCAGTCTGATAGAAGGATAAAAAAGAAGATCGCTTAATTTATTTATACAGCATCATACATTATGGAGAAGAAAGCACAACGTAATTTTTTATGGGTTGCCCTGCTTGCCCTCGGCACTATCGGAATACTTGCACGCCACAACCGCGCTGTTCCTTATCAAACTGTCAGCGGACTGATATTCGGAACGGTCTATAACATAACCTATCAGTACGACAGCAATTTGAAAGCCGAGATAGAAGCTGAGCTTAAACGGTTTGACGGATCTCTATCTCCGTTTAACGATACGGCAACGATTACGCGCATCAACCGGAACGAAGAAATCATTCCCGATACTTTCTTCACCAACGTATTCCGCCGCAGCATGGAAATCTCCCGGGAGACCCAAGGTGCTTTTGACATTACGATAGCCCCGCTTGCCAACGCATGGGGATTCGGATTTAAGAAAGGCGCATTTCCCGACTCTGCTATGATAGACAGCTTGCTGGACATCACAGGCTATCCGAAAGTATCGTTATCCGCCGACGGAAAAGTTATCAAACAGGATTCCCGCATCATGCTTTCGTGCAGCGCCGTAGCCAAAGGCTATGCAGTAGATGTCATTGCGCAATTGCTGGAAAAGAAAGGCATCGGCAATTTCATGGTAGATATAGGCGGCGAAGTGGTGGTGCGCGGAGAAAACCCGAAAAAAAGTTTATGGCGCATCGGAATCAACAAGCCGATAGACGACTCGCTCGCCGTAAACCAAGAATTGCAGACCATACTGCAAGTTACCGATGTGGGCATAGCCACTTCGGGAAATTACCGAAACTATTACTACAAAGACGGCAAAAAATATGCCCATACTATAGACCCGCGCACAGGCTATCCGGTGCAGCACAGTATCCTGTCGGCCACAGTGATTGCCCGCGACTGCATGAGTGCAGATGCCTATGCCACCGCTTTCATGGTCATGGGCCTGGAAGAAGCCGAACGCTTTGCCGATTCACACCCCGACCTCGACGCATGCTTCATATATGCGGACGAAAAAGGGGAACTCCGGATGTTCTACACGAAAGGAATGGATAAATATATGACGGTAAAATAGCGATTCGTCCCGGTTTTCATCCTCCGCGAAGTTTTATTTTGAAAAACATCTGTCACGCTATCACAAAAATAAGATAATAAGCTATCATACAATAGACTATAGCGTGACAGATAAGTATGACAGATAAAAATCCCTACAAGTAGCTGTCACACGTTGTGTCGTCCTGTATCGTCCAGATTTCGGCTGAGCAGTTCAACAGCTCCGAAATGAGAGAAAGTACACCTACTTGTTTATTCAACAGCTAAACAATAGCCAACGCATTAGTTATCAGCATAAAACTTTTAGTTCAGGCGGCAAAAACAAAAAGTTTCCCCTGATAAAGCTACCGGTTCCAACCGTTAGACATCACATTCATCCTATTTATAAAAGACAAAATATACCGCCAATACCAGACAAACGAAAGCTGCAAAATGATTCCAATGCAGAGATTCTCCTTTAAACAGTACGGTAGTGAATATTGTAAAGATGATAAGCGTCACTACTTCCTGGATAACCTTAAGCTGCATCAACGAAAAAGGACCGCCATTGCCTATGAACCCGATGCGATTGGCAGGAATCTGGAATGAATACTCCGCCAACGCTATCATCCACGAGAACAAAATAACGGCATAGAGAGGCCAGTTGGAGATAACTTTCATCTCCTGCAACTTCAAATGCCCGTACCAGGCAAACGTCATGAAGACATTGGATACAATTAAAAGTAAAATGGTGTAAAAAGCTTTCATATAATGATTAGTGATTAGAAATTGCTTGTCAACGGCTTGTCCCGCCTTCATTCTTCCGGGGCAGCAACTCTTCCTGCACATTGCTCATGCTCCCCCACAAACTGTACCGGGCTTCGGGATTCATCTCTTCCAGACGATGCAGGATACCTTTCATCACGCTCCGGCTCGACTGCGACTCGTAAGGACAATTCTTCACCTGCTTCCGATAGTTTCTTATCGCCGCCAATTCCGCCAAATCTGATTCGTGCACAAGACACATCGGGCGGATAATCGTCATGTCGAACTTCTTCATTACCAGCCGCGGCGGCATCGAACCGAACGCCCCCTGATACGTAATATTCATCAGCAACGTTTCCAGAATATCATCCATGTGATGCCCCAAGGCTATTTTGTTACACCCCTGTTCCTTTGCCACAGTGAACAAAGCCTTGCGCCGATTCCACGAACACAGGAAACAAGGAGACTTGCGGGTATCCGTACTCGCATCAAACTCCGTTTCGTACAGCACGAAAGACACCCCCTGCGACTCCGCATAGCTTCTGAGGTAATCCGTATCGCTCTGATAAGGGATGTTTCTCATTACCACATGGGCAGCAACCACCGAAAACCGTGGCTTCAGAATCCGGGAACGACGCGCCAGCAGTTCCACCAACGCCAAAGAGTCCTTGCCGCCGGAAAGCCCGATAAGGATTTTATCGCCCTCTTCTATCAGTCCGTACTCCACCACTCCTTTGGCAAAGCGTTTCTCTATACGCCGTAATGTCTTCTCTTCCTCTGTAAATAGTGCCATAAAAATCAGTTGAAAATCGGCTGCAAAAGTAACTGAAAAGAATCATTTAAAGAAGAATTAACATAATAGAATTACGGAAAAGAGCTTTATTCCGGATTAATTCGTATTTTTGAACTCATTAAAAAAGATTTTTTAGTATGAAGAATAAATATATACTGCTTTTCTTGTTTGGCTTCTTTGGAATACATGCTTCAGCACAAACCCTTGCCCAAGCAAAAATACTCTATGAAAAAGGACAATACGAACAGGCAAAGCCCGTTTTTAAGAAATTTGTAAAATCACAACCTAATAACGGGAATTATAATTTGTGGTATGGCGTATGTTGTCTGAATACGGGAGAAGCGGAAGAAGCTATAAAGTATCTGGAAACAGCCGTAAAACGCCGGGTCACCAGCGGACAACTCTATTTGGCACAGGCTTATAATGCCGTTTACCGATTTGAAGATGCCGTCGGCACTTACGAAGACTATATTGCAGAACTGACAAAAAGAAGACGTTCGACCGCTGAAGCCGAAAAACTTCTGGAAAAGAGCAAAACCAACCTCCGTCTGCTGAAAGGCGTAGAAGAAGTGTGCTTCATCGACAGTTTTGTCGTAGACAAGAAAGATTTTCTCGAAGCGTACAAAATCAGTCCTGAATCCGGGAAATTGTTCATGTACGATACCTACTTTGAAAATTCCAATAGCAAAGGCGGCACTGTATATGAAACGGAGTTAGGGAATAAAATCTATTATAGCGAGTTACAGAAAGACAGTACGCTCAACATCTTATCGCGCAATAAAATGATGAACGAATGGGGCAAAGGCAATATGCTCCCCGGCAGTATCAACGAGTCCATGAATGCCAGTTATCCATACGTATTGGCTGACGGCATCACTATCTATTATGCAGCAGACGGTCCTGCATCAATGGGTGGATACGATATTTTCGTAACACGCTACAATACAAACACAGACACTTATCTGACCCCAGAAAATGTAGGCATGCCTTTCAATTCGCCTTATAATGATTATATGTACGTTATAGACGAATTCAACAATCTCGGCTGGTTTGCATCAGATCGTTATCAGCCGGAAGGCAAAGTATGTGTATATGTATTCATTCCTGCCTCATCCAAACAAGTATACAACTATGAGAGCATGGATAAAAACAAACTGATAAAGCTTGCCCAACTCCATTCCATCAGAGATACCTGGACGAATGAAAGCCTGGTAGCCGATGCAAGGAAACGCCTGCAGGAAACGATACAGGAAAAAACGGAAATAAAGAAACGACACGAATTTGAGTTTGTAATTGATGACAGGAATATCTATCATTATGCTGCCGATTTCCGCTCTCCGCAAGCAAAAGCGCAATTCAGGAACTATCTCCAACTGAAAGAAAGCTATAACCAGCAACAAAATAAACTGGAAAATATACGCATCCAATATTCGCGTGCCAACCAGAACGAAAGAAACAAAATGGCTCCGGCTATACTCGATTTGGAAAAACGAGTGCTACAGTTGGCAAACGAAGTAGACCGTACTGCTATCCAAGTGCGGAAATTAGAAAAGCAAACCATTAAATAGAACAGTTATGGACATATTCATCATCGCAATTTTAATCGTTGCAGCAGTTATACTGTTCCTCGTAGAGCTATTCATCATACCAGGCATCAGCATTGCCGGACTTTTGGCAGGCGGTTGCATCATTTATGCCAACTACTACGCTTTTGCCAATTTAGGAGCAACAGCCGGATTCATCACACTTGCCATATCCATCATCACCTGCGTTGGTTCATTAGTGTGGTTCATGCGTTCCAAAACCCTGGATAAGATAGCTTTGAAGAAAAACATCACTTCAAAAGTAGACCGTAGTGCCGAAGAGAAAGTAAAAATTGGCGATACCGGCATTACCACTACCCGTCTTGCCCTCATTGGGTATGCTGAAATAAATGGTGATATCGTAGAAGTAAAATCCACAGACGGTTTTCTGAATGAGAAAACTCCCATTATAGTAAACCGAATTACAGACGGAGTGATACTTGTGGAGAAAAACAAACCGTAAATTGCAAATCATTAAATAAGTAATCATTAATAACTAAAATCATGGATCCAAGCACGATGTATCTCACTGCCTTCACTATCATAGGCGGTATCATTTTCCTGGTACTGTTTTTCCACTATGTACCGTTTTTCCTATGGCTGTCTGCCAAAGTTTCAGGAGTCAACATATCACTGGTTCAACTGTTTCTGATGCGTATTCGTAACGTGCCGCCCTATATTATTGTGCCTGGCCTGATTGAAGCACATAAAGCCGGCTTGAGCAACATCACCCGCGATGAACTGGAGGCACACTATCTGGCGGGCGGACACGTTGAGAAAGTAGTGCATGCTTTGGTATCCGCTTCGAAAGCCAACATCGAATTGCCTTTTCAAATGGCCACCGCCATTGACCTTGCCGGACGCGATGTGTTTGAGGCAGTCCAAATGTCAGTAAACCCAAAGGTGATTGATACCCCGCCCGTCACAGCCGTGGCAAAAGACGGTATCCAGTTGATTGCCAAAGCCCGTGTAACCGTACGTGCCAATATCCGTCAGTTGGTAGGTGGTGCTGGAGAAGATACAATCCTTGCCCGTGTAGGCGAAGGTATCGTATCGTCTATCGGTTCTTCCGAAAACCATAAATCGGTTTTGGAAAATCCCGACTCCATTTCCAAATTAGTGCTTCGCAAAGGATTGGATGCCGGTACGGCTTTTGAGATCCTGTCTATTGATATTGCCGACATCGACATAGGCAAGAACATCGGTGCAGCTTTACAGATAGACCAAGCAAATGCGGACAAAAATATCGCTCAAGCAAAAGCCGAAGAGCGCCGTGCCATGGCCGTTGCCAACGAGCAGGAAATGAAAGCCAAAGCACAGGAAGCACGCGCTAAAGTTATCGAAGCCGAAGCTGAAGTGCCTAAGGCTATGGCAGAAGCTTTCCGTAGCGGCAATCTGGGCATAATGGATTATTACCGGATGAAAAACATCGAGGCCGACACTTCGATGCGCGAGAACATTGCCAAACCGGTAACCGGTACATCCAACCAGCCATTGAGCAAATAAACCGGTAAAGTTACCTATATAAACGTCGGAACCGGTGAACAGAAACCAGTTGCCGACGTTATCTCTTTATAAACGAACTTATAATATCTCGTAACATGAAAAAGTATTTTGCATCTTCCGAACTTATTATTAACGAAGACGGTTCCGTGTTCCATTTACACGTAAAGCCTGAATGGCTGGCAGATAAAGTAATCCTCGTAGGTGACCCCGGCCGGGTAGCATTGGTTGCTTCACATTTCGAGAATAAAGAATGTGAAGTGGAGAGCCGCGAATTCAAGACAATTACAGGTACTTATAAAGGTAAACGAATCACCGTTGTTTCCACTGGTATCGGTTGCGATAACATTGATATTGTTATGAACGAATTGGACGCACTCGCTAACATCGACTTCCAGACGAGAGAGGAAAAGCCCCAACTGCGTCAATTGGAACTGGTCCGTATCGGTACGTGTGGCGGTTTGCAACCTTACACGCCCGTAGGAACTTTTATATGTTCTGCCAAATCCATTGGTTTCGACGGCCTGCTGAACTTCTATGCCGGACGTAATGCAGTTTGCGACCTGCCCTTTGAACGCGCTTTCCTCAACCACATGGGATGGTCGGGAAACATGTGTGCTCCCGCCCCTTACGTAATTGATGCCAATGCCGAATTGATAGACCGTATAGCGGGAGATGATATGGTACGAGGTGTCACCATCGCCGCCGGCGGTTTCTTCGGTCCGCAAGGACGTGAACTACGTGTTCCCCTGGCAGACCCGCATCAGAACGAAAAAATCGAGCAATTCGAATACAACGGTTATAAGATTACCAATTTCGAAATGGAAAGTTCCGCACTGGCCGGCCTCAGTCGTTTGATGGGGCATAAAGCCATGACTGTCTGCATGGTAATTGCCAACCGATTAATTAAAGAAGCCAACACCGGATATAAAAATACAATTGACCATCTTATTCTTAAAGTACTCGAACGTATTTAAATATCTTATCGGATATAAAATCAGGAGAAAGCACTATCTTTGCGTCATAAAACAAGCTGTAAATAATGAACCAAGATACTATCTGCGCCATAGCTACCGCCCAGGGCGGGGCTATTGGATGTATTCGCGTTTCCGGACCGGAAGCTATCGAAATCACATCTTATATTTTTACTCCTGCCGCTACTAATAGAGAGTTAGGGGACAGCAAGCCTTACACACTTACTTTTGGACGGATTTATGACGGCTCTGAAGTTATAGATGAAGTACTCGTTAGTCTGTTTCGTGCTCCTCACTCCTATACTGGTGAGAACAGTACGGAAATCACTTGCCACGGTTCTGCCTATATTCTTCAGAAAGTATTACAACTACTCATCAAGAATGGTTGTCGCATGGCTGCCCCAGGCGAATATACCCAGCGTGCATTTCTAAATGGGAAAATGGACCTGAGTCAAGCAGAAGCAGTTGCCGATCTGATTGCCTCATCGTCTGCAGCGACCCACCGTCTTGCCATGAGCCAAATGCGGGGCGGTTTCAGTAAGGAACTTGCTACCTTACGTGACCAATTACTCCATTTCACCTCACTCATCGAATTGGAATTGGATTTCAGCGATCACGAGGAACTGGAATTTGCCGACCGCTCCGAACTTTGCCAATTAGCGAACAACATAGAGAAAGTCATAGCTCGTTTGGTTAATTCATTCAACGTAGGTAACGTCATCAAAAACGGCGTTCCTGTAGCCATTATCGGTGAAACGAATGCAGGAAAGTCTACATTGCTCAATGTCTTACTTAATGAAGACAAAGCTATTGTTAGCGACATTCATGGCACTACACGGGATATAATAGAAGATACTGTCAATATAGGTGGCATTACTTTCAGATTCATCGACACAGCAGGTATTCGTGAAACCAGCGATACAATTGAAAGCCTTGGTATCGAACGCACTTTCCAAAAGTTGGATCAAGCAGAAATTGTCCTTTGGATGATTGATGCTACGAATGCCCAAGCTCAAATAACACAGTTGGCCGGTCAACTCCTTCCCCGTTGTGAAGGAAAGCAGCTTATCCTTGTTTATAACAAAGCCGATTTAGTGGATAATATACAGAATAGTATTCCTGACAATTTTCCTGATAATGTACAGTCAATCACCCTATCCGCAAAAAAAAGAGAACATATCGAAGAACTTCAACGAATGCTGATAACATCTGCCCATCTTCCTACAATTACACAAAATGATGTTATAGTTACTAATGTACGCCATTATGAAGCATTAAACAATGCATTAGAAGCTATCCATCGAGTGCAAGAGGGTCTGACTAATAATATTTCCGGTGATTTCATATCACAAGATATTCGGGAATGTATTTTCCACTTGAGCGATATTGCAGGAGAAGTGACAAATGATATGGTATTACAGAATATATTTCAGCACTTTTGTATTGGAAAATGAAAGAAAGCAACTGACTGCAACGAATTAGAACCAACCATAATGAAGCCGCTGATTTCCAGCGGCTTTTTTATTTGTTCAAAATCTGGCTATGTGCAGTCGGGTATAGTTGTTCACCATATTTTTCTACCGTATTTCTACCGCAGAACAATTAAGGGCTTTTGCCCGATGTCACACTGATGCATTTGTTAACACGTGTTAACAATAGTTTACGTGTATTGACAGATTTGTGGAGAAATAAAGAGATAGAACCTCAAAATAAATTAGAAAAATATGGAAGTAAGAAAGATGTGCCAATGGTGTGGAAAACCATTCATCGCCAAGAAAACAACGACTTGCTATTGCAGTCATCAGTGCTCCAATCTCGGCTACAAAGAACGTATCCGGGAACGTAAACGCCAGATGAGAAAAATGCAGGAATTGCTGCAACCTAAACAGGCTGCAGAAGGACAAGATTTCTTCTCATTTGCACAAGCTGCCAAGCTCATGGGGGTGACCCGCCAATATGTTTACAAACTGGTAAAGGAAACAAAACTAAGAGCATCCCGTATCAGCGGGAAGAAATCTCTTATCCGTCGTGCGGATATTGAGCTAATGTTAAAGACAAAACCTTATGAACGAATAGTTCCTAAAGACGATTTTGACATGAGTGAATACTATACCGCTGAAGAAATAGCGGAAAAATATAAAGTCAATGCTAAATGGGTATGGACCTATACTCGGCAGCATAAGATTCCCAAAGTCAAAGTCCGCCAATTCAACTATTACAGCAAAAAGCACATCAATGCGGCATTTGCCAAATACAAGACAGACGATGCCCTGACCGAATGGTACACTCCGGAAGAGATTGAGAAAAACTATGGAATGACACGGGTAGCCATCCGCTCGCATGTCTATCGCAACAACATCCCCTCAAAGAAAGAGCACGGCCAGATATTCTACTCCAAACTTCACTTCGACCTGTCAAAACAGACCGCTGAAGATGACTCGTCTGAATACTACACTGTACAGGAAGCTATGAAAAAATACAATCTCACCAAGGATTCTGTTTACGGCATCCTGCAATTCCACGAAATCAAACGGGAGAAAAAAGCAGGTTCGTGCGCTTTCTGAAGGTGGAATTCGACCACATCATGGGTGACAGGTAATGTATCTGTACGCACAGGTATACAGACCGGAAAATGATTTTATGCTGAATGCGGTCTGCATAAAGCCATTGTGCAACTTAGCCGCAAAATTTAATGTCAACTAAAAATATTCGCAACTATGTCAGAATGTAAAACAGTAACACTGAGAACACGCCCATTGAAGAAAGGGATGTTATCTTTCTACCTTGATTATTATCCGGGCTACCGGGATCAGGAAACAATGAAGACCATCCGCCATGAAGGATTGAACATTTACATCTATGCCAATCCCAAGAACCAGCGTGAACGCGACTTCAACGCTGCCATGTCAGAAAAGGCTGAAGCAATCCGATGTCGGCGGTTCGAAGCCATCGTAAATAAACGATATGATTTCTTCGACAAGCGCAAGTACAAAGCGGACTTCCTGGAGTATTACCGGAAACAGCTCCGCAAGCATGACCAGAAATGGGGATTTGTCTATCAGCACTTCTACAACTTCGTTCATGGCAAATGCACATTCGAAGAAATAGATGTGGACCTGTGCAACAAGTTCCGGGAATACCTGCTTAACGCAAAGCAACTCCGGCGTGACGGACAAATTTCAAAGAACTCCGCTTCCGGCTACTGGTCAACTTTTCGTGAATTCTTGAAGATTCTATACCGCAACAAGATGATAAAGACCAATGTCAATGACTTTCTGGAAAAAATCTCCTATATAATATTATGAGCAATAATTCTAAGTGAAAAACATTCATACCAATGTTCCCATACAGTATGCAGACAGGTTGATAGTAAAGTGAAGGGCAACAGAAGTTCCGAATCCATGCTTGATTCTCACATAGCTGAACATCAATGCACTCGGTATCTTAACAGCTTCTTTTAAGACGACCCGAATCCATCCGTCTATACCCATTGTACTGAGATCATAGTTGATAATATGCAGTATGGAAAAGGAAAGTACCAAGATCCATAACCAGGTTTTGAAATTGACTTTTGAAACTAATTTACAGCCCCAGAACCATGCGATCAATGCTATAATCGCACATAAAAGAAGTCTTTCCCATGTAACATCGTAAACCTTGGAGGAAAATATGATGGCCGATATAAAGAACATTACCGCTGCACTTGATAATATAATGTATAGTCTCTTGCGTTTGAGAGGCAGACGGAAGACTGTTTCTTCCAGTACAGGCGGCAGTATAAGGACTACCTACAGCGGCAAGGTCTGCATGGAATCGCCAATACACGTTTCTGCACTTTCTGAATAAAACATCAGATCTGCAAAATGATAAACTACGGTAATGGATACATGTATTAAGATAAGCCAAAGGGCGGTTTTTATGATACTGGTAATTTTGAAATCCAATGCCATATCATCTTTTGGAGATATGGCGAACTGCACCATATCACGTAATCTGCTGCTCTTCTTGTAGGATAAATAGACAGCTGCAATGAAGCAGATTGTGAACAGGACAAGACATAGAATAAATCCGATATAGGATAGAGGCTGGTTCATAGCTCTTTTTGATAAATCAGTACACGTAAAGTAAAATTAACAGTTAATATTTAATAGTGCCATATATATATCTTTCATTTGATTTCAATATACATATTACAATGATTGAGCAGTCAGCAACAGGTTAAGTTGATCTCCAACTCCTGCATGGCTTTCATTGACCATGTCGATGAAGTCCGTATATTTCAACGGATACTTTCCCGCATATTTCTTATAGAATCTGGATATGACGCTCATCAGTTCACCATATCCTATCTGTTCCGCAATACGGATCAGCGCCAGCGGACCTTTTCTGTAAATGACGGTATTGTTGTTGTTTGTCACGACATTGACGATAGGTTCATCCTGCGGGGTCCCCTTGATTTTCTCGTATTCCGCCTTGCACCAAGTCAAGTTGGGTTTCGTAGTATGAGTTGCCACAGACATACCTGATAAACATGAGGGTCATGAACTCATTCAGAGTCTCTTTGATGAAATAGGCACCAGGTTGTCCGTCATCAATGAGCAGCGTCCATTCTCCAAGCCACCGGTGCCCGATTTCGTGCATCAGCGGATATATATCGGGTTTTGTGGAGAACTTCTCCTGCGAAGCGGAGATGAAACCGATGTTGTATCTGTTGCTGAACCCTTCTCCGTTATGGAACAGATACACGGGAAGAGCCGTCACATTCCGCTCTGTGGAAATATATTCTTCATATACTTTACCAAAGAATACGATAGCGGCTTCAGTCAGTGCAAGCAGTTCTTCATACCTCTCCTTGCCGCACTGCATGTCCTTGATCTGGTAGATAGACAGCTTGCTTGGGATGTATTCATCTGTCCGTTGATAAGCTTCATTGCGTATGAAGGCCAGTGTCAACGACTGCGACAGAATATGGTTCAATTTACCGCTGTATTTTGTTGTTTCGTCCGACTCCAACGGATATGAGCAGATAAAGGAAAGTGAATCCGGTGTTTCCACATTCAAAGCCACATCCATAAATGTATTCGGCACATAAGGATAAAAGTATTCTCCGAAACTTGTCTCCCACAATTCAGCATCTCCTTTCCCATAAATGAAGAATGAGGAAAGATTTGTATAGTTGTAATTCATGCTGACGGAGATTTTCTGCGAAGACACTTTCCGGAAAACTATACTCTTAGACTCCCGGTATAATTCATATTCAAACTCTCCACTATTGATATTCAAGTTGTCAATGGAGAATTCCTGACCGCCTCCGAAATTCATGGATACACTGTCCTTGTCCTGAAAATCCAATGAGAAAGAACATTTGATATGAAGATTGGAGGCTTCCTGATTCACCTTGCTGATGTCAAGCGTATAGTTTTTGATTTCTTCTGCCATTGCAACTCGGCACAACATCAGAATCAATGTAGTAACGAAAATTATTATTTTCATAAATTTCTACATACTTTTTCTCTATTATGCGCTAAAGATAGCAATAATCCACAAATTCACTGTATTAGATTAACCTTTTTTTTGAGCATATGTTCTAATTATTATAGACTTAAAGAATACAAAACAGAAAATCGCCATTTTTATTTAACAAGAACATTCATTATCTAAATAGTTTCTCTTAAATACAATCTGACCAATTTTCGAGTTGAGTTATTAATTTCAAGTGCTCTCTTATAATTGTTACTTATTTGTTACTTATTTGTTACTTATTTGTTACTTATTTGTTACTTATTTGTTACTTAATAAGCTAATTAAACAATATATTTACTTGATTATAAATATATTATATTATTTATAAAGGTATGAGCCTAATACCCCACTAGCCTCTCGGCAGCGGGATGAGTGCCACTTAAAACAACAAGCTGGACACGGGAAGCAGAATATCGAACAGTCCCATGCTTTGGCTATTGGACATGTCGTTCATATTGTCTTCCCTATTTTTGAGTCTGATCCGTCATGTCCATCACCAAACTCACTATAAGAATCAAGTTACGAATGTCCAATGAGCATGCCATATGCCTCCTTACAAAGATTGGCTCAAATTATAGTAGTTATTGCATCAGTACATTTGGTAGGCTGAACATTCTCGTTTGGACAAATCACCCATAATCCGACATTGAAAATTTGGCATATCCGTTTCACGTTTGAATTTGCATTGTTTCCTAATTCTGGCAACAATTGAATGGGGTGTTATTGAATTTGATATAGACAGAATTATTCTGGTATGAATCTCAAAAAAAATGAATATTACCAAGTATAATCAGAAACAGATGTCCGTCATGATACGACGAGCTAATGGTTAGTTTATCTACTGCATTTCCGTATATGTCAAAATAGAAACTATTTCAAAAAACGTGTGGTTATGTTCTTTCAAATCTATTTCATCCACTTCTCTAAAGGTGATTTCAAAAGACTGTTGTGAGTTTTCTCTTTTCATGGGGAGTCTATTCAAAAAAACGCCGATTTTATTTACTGAACTACCTGCATATTGTTTGGTGATGCGGCTGGAGCTGTAATTGTAGAGCGTAGTGAGGAAAATTGTTTATTGGAAACAATAACAGAAACAAATGGAGAATTTGGAAAAGACCTCTATCTGACCAGTCAAAAAAATTCCATCAATGATGAAGAAGTTATTGCCAATAATAAACTGCATCAAAATGGTAGGATTGTATATAAGTGGGCTATTCAAACATTGTCTTATGGATTACAATCTCTCGCTCGCAAAAATTGTTTATCATTGAATGATATAGCATACTTTTTACCACATAGTGCCAATTACGGGACTATCCATCTGATTGTGTAAATAGAAAACTACGGGGTTTCTCTCGTAGTTT
>OAVO01000782.1_pt1 | contig 17402 bp, 10 predicted proteins | sample 1501411 | NCBI WGS metagenome assembly OAVO01 (sample SAMEA2580081, study PRJEB22360) | human gut metagenome | biome: human gut; feature: human-associated habitat; material: faeces | place: Denmark | collected 2008/2010 | reverse complement strand
ATGCGTAATGGAGTGTCGGCTGCTATCTATTCTGCCCGTAAAGGATTGCGTGTAGCTATTGTAGCCGAACGTGTCGGTGGGCAAGTGAAAGAGACTGTCGGCATCGAAAACCTAATCTCTGTTCCTGAAACAACGGGCAGCGAACTGGCAGATAACCTGAAAACTCACTTGCTGCGTTATCCGGTCGATCTGTTGGAACATCGTAAGATAGAGAAAGTGGAAATACTGGGAAAGCAGAAACTGGTGACGACTTCTGTCGGTGAAAAGTTTCTGGCTCCTGCATTGATTATTGCGACCGGTGCAAGCTGGCGTAGGCTGAACGTTCCGGGAGAAGCGGAGTATATCGGTCGCGGTGTTGCTTTCTGTCCTCACTGTGACGGCCCGTTCTACAAAGGAAAGCACGTAGCGGTAGTTGGCGGAGGAAATTCCGGAATCGAGGCGGCTATCGACTTGGCAGGTATTTGTTCTAAAGTAACTGTCTTTGAATTTATGGATGAACTGAAAGCGGATAATGTACTTCAGGAACGCCTTAAAACATTACCGAACGTAGAAGTATTTGTCAGCTCACAAACTACCGAGGTGGTAGGAAACGGCGACAAACTGACTGCTTTGCGTATCAAAGACCGCAAAACGGAAGAAGAACGTCTGGTGGAACTTGACGGAGTGTTTGTACAAATCGGTCTTTCTGCCAATAGTAGCGCATTCCGCGAAGTGGTGGAAACCAATCGTCCGGGTGAAATTGTGATTGACGCACATTGTCGCACCAACGTGACCGGAATCTATGCAGCCGGAGATGTTTCCACCGTGCCTTATAAGCAAATCATTATCTCTATGGGAGAAGGGGCGAAAGCTGCACTTTCCGCCTTTGATGACAGAGTACGCGGCGTTATTTGATAGAACCGGAACTAAAAATAAAAGCTACAAAGGTATCGTTCATGCCTTTGTAGCTTTTATTTTTTTATTACCTTTGAGGCTCATTTAATTAACCCCCAATGAGAAACATGAAAAAGAATCTTTTATTCATTTTTGCCGCTCTATTTATTTTTTCGGCACAAGCTCAGAATACGTTGAAACTGATGAGCTACAATATCAAGAATGCAAACGGTATGGATAATGTATGTAATTTCCAGCGTATAGCGAATGTTATAAACAATACATCCCCGGATGTGGTGGCTATACAGGAAGTTGACAGCATGACAAACCGAAGCGGGCAGAAGTATGTGTTGGGCGAAATTGCCGAACGTACTCAAATGCATGGTTATTTTGCACCTGCAATAGACTATGACGGAGGAAAATATGGGATCGGACTGTTGACGAAACAAGTCCCGCTTCGTTTGCAGACCTTACCTTTGCCGGGAAGGGAAGAAGCGCGTACATTGATTCTGGCGGAATTTGCCGATTATATCTATTGCTGCACTCACATGTCGCTGACCGAAGAAGACCGTATGAAATCATTAGAGCTGGTGAAGGCTTTCACTTCCTCCTCTACCAAGCCTCTCTTTCTGGCCGGTGACATGAATGCTGAACCGGAATCCGGCTTTATCAAAAAACTGCAAAAGGATTTTCAGATACTCTCTAATCCGAAACAGCATACATTCCCTGCGCCTGATCCTAAAGAGACGATAGATTACATTGCTACGCTAAAGCAGAATGCGAAAGGATTTGCTGTGATATCTGCAAAAGTCATAAATGAACCGATGGCTTCCGATCATCGTCCTATATTGGTGGAACTCCGTACTGCCGAAAAGGCGGATAAGATATTCCGCATGAAACCTTACTTGCAGAATCCGGTAGGCAACGGTATTACAGTGATGTGGGAAACCACCGTTCCTGCTTATTGCTGGGTGGAATATGGAACGGACACTACCCAACTGAAACGTGCACGTACGATTGTCGACGGACAGGTGGTTTGCAATAACTACTTGCACAAAATACGTATAGACGGCCTGCAACCCGGTCAGAAATATTATTACCGTGTATGCTCACAAGAAATTCTGCTTTATCAGGCGTATAAAAAGGTGTTCGGCAATACGGCGCAGTCGGCCTTCAGTGAGTTTACACTTCCGGCAACGGATACAGACTCTTTTACTGCCGTTGTCTTTAATGACCTGCATCAGCATACGCAAACCTTCCGAGCTTTGTGTCAGCAAATCAAGAATGTCAATTATGACTTCGTTGTCTTCAATGGTGACTGTGTAGACGACCCGGTGGACCATAATCAAGCAACCAGTTTTATCAGTGAACTGACAGAAGGAGTGTGTGGCGACCGTATACCGACTTTCTTTATGCGTGGCAACCATGAAATCCGCAATGCCTATTCTATCGGTTTGCGCGACCACTACGACTACGTAGGGGACAGGACTTACGGCTCTTTCAATTGGGGGGATACCCGTATCGTTATGCTGGACTGTGGGGAAGACAAACCGGATGACCATTGGGTGTATTACGGTTTGAATGATTTTACCCAGTTACGTAATGAACAAGTTGATTTCCTGAAAAAGGAGTTGTCTTCCAAAGAATTCAAGAAAGCCGGGAAACGTGTCCTTATTCATCATATTCCTCTTTATGGAAATGACGGAAAGAACCTTTGTGCAAATCTGTGGACCAAACTATTGGAGAAAGCACCTTTCAATATCAGTCTGAATGCACATACTCATAAATATGCTTATCATCCGAAAGGTGAGCTGGGCAACAATTATCCGGTTATTATCGGTGGCGGGTATAAAATGGATGGCGCTACGGTGATGATTCTGGAAAAGAAAAAAGACGAACTGAGAGTGAAAGTTCTGAACGCAAAAGGAAAGATTTTACTGGATATTACCGTCTGAAACGATTGGGAATAAAATAAAGGCAGGCTGTCTCGATATAAAGAGGCAGCCTGCTTTGTTGAGTAACCGTAAAATGTTACTTCTCTATATGAATAATACCTGTATATCCTCCTCCTCTGCTCATATCTATGGGCAGTTTTTCGTTGTCCTTGATAACTTGTTCTATTATTTGGGAGTCTTTCGCCTGTTGCCCGGCATTTACTCCATCTATATGTGCTTTTATTTTCTTCGGTCCATTTCCTATGAATGATAAATCAATCTCAATATGCCGTGGGGTAGCTCCGTTGATTACTCCGATATACCATGTATCGTTATGCCGGCGTGCAAGAGCGATATATTCGCCCACTTCTCCCTCCAAAGGGACTGTCTCATCCCAGGTTGTAGGAATACTTTTGATAAATTCAAAACTCCGGAGATTCTTGTCATATTTAGTAGGACTGTCCGAAATCATTTGCAACGGGCTTTCGTAGACTACATACATGGCTAACTGGTGGCTACGTGTGCCCTGACTCATCGGTTCATGTTGATTTTCATAGAATGTTTCCGGATGTGCGTTAAGCATAGCTCCGGGAGTATAGTCCATTGGGCCTACCCACATACGCAGATAAGGGATGATTACATCATGTGTAACCGTGGCTCTTTTGCTCCATTTGTTATACTCCAGTCCTATTACTCCTTCGCGTGTCATCAGATTCGGGTATTTGCGTCTCATGCCCTCGTTGGGGTAAGAACCGTGAAAGTCTACTAATAATTTGTATTGAGTGGCTTTAATAGCTACTTGTTCGTAGAAGTTAACCATTTTGGCATCATTACGGTCCATAAAGTCTATTTTGACTCCCTTCACTCCCCATTTGCTGAATTGTGCAAAAGCCTCATCCATTTGTCGCATGATGTTTACCCATTTCGACCATAACTGGATACCTACTCCTTTTTTTGTTGCATATTCACAGATACGCGGAATGTCAACATCGGGATTGAGGGTTAACAGATCGTTACGTGCCGACCAGCCTTCGTCGATCAGGACATATTCGATGTGATGTTTGGCTGCATAGTCTACCAGATAGAGATATGTATCGGTATTAATGCCACTTTTGAAATTTATATGATAGATATTACGGTCATTCCACCAGTCCCATAATACTTTACCGGGTTTAACCCATGTATAGTCGGCGGCTTGTTCTTTCTCCTCGGAGAGTAAATATATAAGCTCGCTTTGTAATATGGAAGAAGCATTGTCGAAGATACCGGTCACCCGCCATGGAAAGACCCGTTTCCCGCAGGTGGGAATAAGATAGTCTTTGCGTGTGGAGGCATAGATTTTATTATCCCCTTCGTATGGCACTTCCTTGTCCGGATAATTGGCAAAAATGCCATGGAAGGATTCTAGGGCGGGTTGTAAGTACATTCCCGGATAATTATAGAGATTGGCTTCTGCTAATAATACTTTGTATTTGTCTACTTCGACCATTACAGGCGCTACAGAGAAACTGTCTTTGGGTAATGCATTGATCGGCTTTACCGTATAATCCTGCTCAAACCAGTTTTGTAGCTGGTCGGTTAAAAGAGTGTACGAGGTATGATCCTGTCCGAAGCGGAAAGATACCGACTCTTTCTTTACAGGCTGTTTATTGTTTGCAGTACTTACGAAACGATAGGCCACTCCGTCATTATAGATTCTGAATTCGATTTTATAGTCTTTGTAAATAAGCTCAACCTGGTTATAATTATCCACTGTCTCTTTATATTTACGCGGTACAATAAATTCCACTTTTTCCGAAACGCTTTTACGAGTTATCTTTCTACATTTGTCTGTTCCCCAAGTGTCGTTTCCGACTGTAAGTGAGAGCGGGCAAGTATCAAGAATCTTTGTTCCATTCCGGGATAAGCTGTAACTGACCTGATTGTCAGTCTCGATAGTTATCACATTTTTCTTGTCCGGCGAACCGGCCTCAATTATTTTGGCAACTGTTATCGAAGGAAAACAGAAGGCTGCTGTTAGTAGGAAAAGAATATGGTTCATTTTCATAATTAGTTTCCTCCGGATAAAACGATGAATGATAATCCTGTGATGAACAGAATAAACATGATTCCTAAAAGTCTGTCGGTTGATTTGGAACTACCGGTGAACTCTTTCCAGATAAATACACCCCATAAGGCGGCAATCATAGGTGCTCCCTGACCGAGAGCGTAGGAGATGGCAGCTCCCGCTTTTCCTGCGGCTATATAGCTTAAAGCAGTTCCCAATCCCCATATACATCCTCCGAGGATACCTACCAGATGTGTGCTTGCTTTTCCTGCAAAATATTCTTTATAGCTTACAGGAGTTCCTACAAACGGGCGTTTCATAACAACTGTATTGAATAGGAAGTTGCTCAGGAAGATACCGATTGAGAATATAAAGAAAGCGGTGTATGGAGTAGCCATGCCCGGAGTCGGAGAGTCAAAATTGTTAAGGTCCATGGCAGCAGCCACAAAACGGTAGAAGAAAGACATAAGTATGCCGGCAATAGCCGCAAGAATAATCCCTTTCTTGCTATTATTATTTCCCTTTTTTTGTTGTCTGCCTGCCGCTATTCCATTGCAGATGATAGCGATAACAATCAAGATTACTCCAGTAAACAACCAGAACGGATCTCCTTTAGGAGTGCTGAAATAGTTGATGAACACACCTAGGACCAAGGCAAGTCCTACGCCCAACGGAAAAGCAACCGCCATTCCGGCTATGGAGACCGAAGCTGAAAGTAAGATGTTGGAAGCATTGAAAATAATTCCTCCGATCAAGGCACTGACTATGTATCTGGTATCTACTTGCCGGATATCTTCCAGAAAACCTCTCCCCGAATCTCCGAAACTTCCGAGTGTGAAAACGAGAAGTAAGGCAAATAATAAGATACCGATTGTATAATCCCAGTAATAAAGCTCATAACGCCAGTTCTTACTGGCCAGTTTTTGGGTGTTACCCCAGGAACCCCAACATATCATGGTTATGAAGCAAAAGATAATGGCTAGTGTATAACTATTGACTATAAACATGACTCTTTCTTTATTGGTTTATATTCTTTTCTTCTTTCCCTGTCACCTGGCGGACAATGGCACCTAATGTTCTCTGAATATTCTCATTTCCTTGAATCATAAGATATTGATGTTGTCCTTTGTCTGACGCATTAAATAGACTGTGTCCTGCACTGTCTATTGTAATCGTTCCTTTTGTTGACAGTTCAAAATAATCCTTCTCCGGCTCTATGGCCTGTATGACAGAAGTCAAATCCCAAGTTTGCCTGTCGTATGGCATTTTGTCATATATCTGGTAAGATACACAAAGAGGATGTTTGTAAGCGTTCGGGAAATCATTCAAGATACTCTGATGCGGATACAACAATTTGTTGCCTAGTTCCCAGCCGCTTGCAATGACCGGAGTGGGCCATTCGCTGAATACGGTTTGTGCGGCATTTATATCCTGTACTAGATTCCATTCGGGGAAGTCGAACTCGTTCCCATAGAGTCCTCCCATTACGGACAACAGCTTCACTTTTTGGGCAACGAGTGATTTGCCGTCCAAAGGACTGTATTCGTCGGCTTCTGAGCGTAGCAGGCGTGAAAGGTTCGTTTCCGGTCCTACGGCAATAAATACCACGGAATTATCTGGTTGTGAAGCCAGTAATTTCCGTAATAACTTATATCCTTCCGGCAGATTGTCTTTTATGCTTCTTTGAGGATACAGTATCTTATTGCCTTCAATAATGGTATCCAAAGTCTGGCGGAGATAACCTCCGTCTTCGGGAGTAGCTCCGTTGTATGCATATCCCAATGGAATGTCTCCCCTCTCGTTGAGGCGGCAATATCCGTCAATATATTCAATTGAATAAGGGTTGGACTTGCTGATTGTGATACCTAGCAGATCTATTGTTCCGGCGTTCTCATAGTTGAATAGCATTTGCATAGCCAGCACGTCGTCAATGTCATTGCCGACATCCGTGTCGAATATCACGGGAACAGGAATCTTCGTTTCTGTAGGCTTGTTACAGGCGCTCAAGAAGCAGAACGAAAGGATTGCAACAGATGTGATATATTTATATATTTTCATGTTACTGATTATTTATCGGGTTGTTTGAATTGATATTTTAAAGACTTGTCACTTTGAATGTCGAAGAATAAATCTGGATTCAGACGGGTATCGGCAACTGATTCACCAATACCGATATAGCCCATTGGATGATAACCGCCTTCGAAATAATTCTCATTGGCAAATCGGAGCGAAGGTTGCATACCGGCCGGATCGAGCACCGTTAAAGCCAGGATATATTTTCCCTTGGCAATGGGGGCGTCAATAGAAATATTCTTTCGGATGTGATAAGTTGGCGGAGCTATTTGGTATTTATGTTCATCTACAGACCAATTATCTCCCGGCATCCATTCGGAGATGTTTACTTCCTCCAATATTTTTCCCCACACTTTTTGATGACTTTCAGGGTCTAGTAAAGCTACTTCTACCGGCCAGTTATAATAGAATGGAGACGATCCGCTGTTGACAACTTTGAAAGAAATAGGGAATTGTGCTCCCACCTTAATTTCTTTCGGGTAAGAGAATTCATTGATAATGAACCGGTACCCCATGGCTTTTTGCAGTATCTCTGCATTTTTCCGGAACTCCGGTTCGTTGAAGTCTGCCCAGGTGATTCCGCCTAGATGATTGCAGTGCAGGTTCCGGATCTGTTCCATGACATATTCCCGGGTATCCTTATCTGCCACCACTTCTTCAAAAGATTTGAACCGGGCTAAATCTCCCCAGTTCCAAGTAATTTCTCCACCTATCGGCTGGGTTTTCCAACGATCACCCAGCTTCTTCATTTCCTCATAACCTCTTACAATCTCTTGAGGTTGAGACCATGAATCCCAATAAATTCCGAATTCATAATCTTTAAATTCATAGGCGTAGCGAACCATTACTTTCTTGTTTTTGAATGCTTTGGCAAAGGCATCTCCCAGGATCTTTTCCATGCCCGGAATCCATGTCCGGTTAGCTACGTGTTCCGGTTCGTCGTGCGGAGCCCAGTAAGTTGAGAGATCCGGATCATGGTGTTCTCCCCATTCGCCGATGATCCCCATTTCTACATACGCTACCCGTGGATCGTTATCCCATGCCTGTCCGAGTTTCTCTACCAGTTTTTTTACGCGCTCAGGAAAAGAAGGATCAAAGTACCCCCCGCTAATAGGGGTATTTTTGTCTTTTTCTTCTACATAGGCGCCCACGGAGTTCGGTTTCTGTTTATAAGGACCTTTTTCCGGATCTATTCCTTTAGGCCAGTGCCAACCGGTCAAGTCGTCCGGATTAGTGGGGTCTTTAGGTTTTCCGCCATGCCAGGGCTCCAGCCATACAAGAAAAACCCGGGGAATTACCTTGACATTTATGTCTTCCACGCCTTTCCATCGATGATTGCTGTAAGCGATAATCTTGTCTACCCCGTCATTGGCGTCATCCTCGATCATATTCCACTGCATATATTCTTTTGTCAGTGAACCGTAAGGGTAGGGATATTCTTCCCTGACCCGGTCGATACCGGGAGCGAAGAATTCCCTGAAGCCTTTCATCGGATTCCTGAATGCATTCGGATACTCCTGGTAAGAAACCGTGACGGTTTGTTCACTACAAGCAGATAACGTTCCGAATGCCATTAGGAGTAATATGTTTCTGATGCTTGATTTCATTAAGCTTATTGGTTATTGGATTTTATATTTCAGGGTTTTATCCTGCCTCATGTCATTAAAACTGCTGACCGGTATCTCAAAATAGATAGGCTCGGTATTGACGCCGATATGTCCCATTGGGTGACGTCCTCCTTCAAAGTAGTTCTGAACGGCGAATCTCAGTGAAGGAAGCATACCGGCCGGATCTAGCACAGCAATAGAGATGATGTAATCTCCCGTATCCAGTTTCTTGTCTAAAGTCAGTTCTTCTTCAACATGGTTCGGAGTAGCCGGTTGGGTATAAACTTTGGTTGAGTTGTTCCAGTTATCTCCCGGCATCCATTGGGATATCTTGGGAGTCTTCAGTGTTTTGCTCCATACAACTTCCTTGGTTTGGGAATTTAGCAGGGATATTTCTACCGGCCAGTCATAATAGAAGGGTGACGAGCCTGTGTTGGTTACGTCAAATGATATTTTGAACGGCTCATCCGGCTTGATACTTGTTGGGTAACTGAAATTGGATAAAACAAAACGGTACCCCATTGTCTTTTGCAATAATTCAGCGTTTGGCTCAAAAGACGGGTCGTTAAAGTTAGCCCAGGTGATGCCTCCCAAGTGGTTGCAATGCAAATCACGTATTTGCTGGATGACCAGGTCTCTTGTCTTTTCATCTGCCACCACTTCTTCAAAAGATTTGAATTTATAGAGGCTTCCCCAGTTCCAGGTTATTTCTCCACCTATCGGTTGAGTTTTCCAGCGGTCGCCGAGCTTTTTCATTTCCTCGTAGCCACGCACCTTTTCTTCATCAATAGCCCATGAATCCCAATAGATTCCGAATTCATAATCTTTAAACTCGTACGCATAGCGAACCATTACTTTCTTGTTTTTGAAGGCAGCGGTAAATGCATCTCCCAACACCTTTTCAATGCCCGGTAACCAGGTACGGTTCTCTACATGATTGGGTTGGTCGTGAGGAGCCCATACTGTGGTGATGTCCGGGTCATGATGTTCCCCGAATTCGCCGATAATCCCCATTTCCACATACGCTACCCGCGGATCGTTGTCCCATGCTTGTCCAGCCTTCTCTACCAGTTTTTTCACTCTTTCCTGAAAAGTAGGGTGGCAATAGCCTCCAATAATAGGAGCGTTAAGATCGTCTTCATCGTATGTCTCTCCCGGAATGTCGCTTGGCCAATGCCAACCGTTCAGGTCGTCCGGGTTGTCTGTATGAGTGTTCTTGGCATATCCTCCGTGCCAGGGTTCCATCCATACGATATAGATACGTGGGATAACCTTGACATTGATATCTTCTACTCCCTGCCACCTGTGGTTACTGTAAGCTATAATCTTGTCGACACCGTCGCTTTCATTGTTTTCCAGCATATTCCATTGCATATATTCTTTAATGATGGAGCCGTAAGGATACGGATATTCGTCTCTTACCTTGTCATAGCCCGGGCCGAAGAATTCACGTAAACCTTTCATCGGATTTCGTATCGCATAAAGATATTCTGCCGGATTGACCGTAACTCTTCCGTCTTTGACTTCTATAGTTCCTCCCCCTTCGATAGGAGGGAGTATGCCATGGTCTTCTTCTTTACATGAATAAAAGAAGATACTCATCAATAGTCCTGTGATAAAAATAAATTTTTTCATGTGCTAAATGATTTATGTTAATATCCTTCGTTGTTTTCTGTGATAGCGTCATTGGCATCGACGGCTGCCTGTGGAATTGGGTATAGAACATGATAAGGCTGGATGGTGACTCCGGCATGGTCTTTCATATATTCGCCCAGTTTGCCGAAGCGGATTAAATCCCAGCGGCGCAGGTGTTCACAACATAATTCATGTAATCTTTCTTCCAGTACGACTTCGGCAAATTGTTCTTTATTTAGATTATCGGCTGCTGTTATGGAAGTCAGTCCTGCCCTGCCTCGTACTTCATTTAAGGCATCATACTTATCATTACTTGTGTCATCAATGCTGTTCAGCGCTTCCGCTTTCATCAAAAGCACGTCTGCATAACGAATCATTGTAAAATTCAGATTATCATCTTCAATCACATTACCTGTTTCTGCGTCCCAGAATTTGCCGGAAGAAGGAGGTGTCTGGGTGACGCCTGCATATTCTGTGATGAAGAATGCTTTTTTACGTTTATCGTTGTTATCATAAGAATCGTATAAATATTGTGTCGGACCAAATCCGCCCCAGCCGCCAAAGTTGGTCGGTCCGCCTACATTACGAGGTCCCCAATAAGAATGCTGGATACTTCCCTCCAGTCCCCATGAACCGGAATGCTTGAATTGAATTTCAAATATATTCTCATATTCCTGATTCTTGTTTTTAGGATCGAATATATCCTTTAGATTATCGTACAATTTGAATTTGCCTTCGAGCATCCGGCAGTATTTTAATGCTTCTTCCGGTTTTCCCCACTGAAGGTAAATGCGTGCCAGCAAAGCTTGGGCAGCGTATGAAGTGGCTCTTCCTTTATCTTGGGCATTCGGCCAGGAGGTAGGGAGGCCGAGAGCTGCTTCCATATCCTGCGTAATCAGTGTGTAAACTTCGTCAACCGTAGCGCGCGGTCTCATGATTTCACTTCTGTCAATGGATGATTTTGTCCATAAGGGAACTCCACCGTACATTCTTACTAAGTCGAAATAGTAGATCGCTCTTAAAAAACGAGCTTGCATAATCATGGAACTATGAAGATCCGCACTGACTGCATCCGAAGGCATATCAATAACTGCATTGCAACGTTTGATACCTTCGTAACAGAGCCGATAGTGATTGTCCAGGAATTCGTGTGAAGCGGAAAAAGTATAGTAATGCAATTGGGAATAAGCCGCCCAACCCATATCAAACGGAATTACTTCATCTGTTCCGAATTCAGTAAGGGTAATGGTATATTTCCCGACAAAGACTTCCTGGAGCGTGCCATAAGCGGCATAAAGAGTTTGCTGCCAGTCTTCCGGTTTTTCATAAGCATTTTCCGGTGTTAGTACACTTTGGGGTGTCAAGTCAAGAAAGTTGTCGCAACTACATAATGTCAGGCAACTGAAAGCTAATATTGATAAATATTTTTTCATAATGTTTCTGTTTTTAGAAGTTAAGAGAAATACCACCGATAAAGCTACGGGCGTTCGGATAAGGATTGGTATTGTCGCTGGACTCTACATCAAATCCCGTAAATTCCGTAGCTGTGAATAGGTTTTGTACAGAGAAATAAACTCTGATATTTGAGGCTTTGATATTTCTGATGACGTTTTTCGGCAAGCTATAACCAATTTCCAGATTACGGAGGCGGAGATAGTCACCTTTTTGGAGATTGGCATCGGTACCATCTCCGTTGGCATAAGCACTACCAACTCTCGGAGCCGGATATTTGTTGTTCGGTCTGTCTTGTCTCCAATAATATTTGTAATAGTTTTCACTCATGTTTCCCCATACATTGAAAGAATTGAGGTAACGGTTCAGTGAATTGTTGATTTTATGTCCTCCTGCAAAAGTAAAGAACGCGGTAAGGTCAATACCTTTATATGAGAATGTATTCGTAAAGCTACCATAATATTTGGGAGTGGAAACTCCGCAGAAATCACGGTCTTCTCCGTTGATGACATAGTCTTTCTTGGCATCCAGAATCTTGCGGTCACCGGGTTGGGCATTGTACTTGGCAGCTTCGGCAGCTTCATTGGTTTGCCAGATACCTTCGGATTTCAATAAGTAGAACTGTCCGATAGGACGTCCCACAAACAATGTTTTATTGACATCTTGTTTGCCGTCATAAAGTTCTTTGATCTTATTGTTATTATAAGAAATCATGAAGGCAGTTGTCCATAAGAAGTCTTTGGTACTGATGTTGACCGTGTTCAGCGTAAATTCAATACCTTTGTTATCAATTTTGCCGATATTGGTAAGTGAAGTTCCGAAGCCGGATTCCAACGGAAGGGGTACTTCCCATAGCAGGTCAGTCGTACGCTTATAGTAGGCCTCGATCGTACCGGCTATCCGATTGTTGAATAACCCGAAGTCAATACCCAAGTCTAGTTGGTTGGCTTTTTCCCAAGTCAGTTCCGGGTTCGAAATAGAGGTTTGTACGGAGCCGGTTACCAGGTTATTACCTAAAATGTAATTAGCGGAAGCTCCTCCGAGGGCGATTGTCGGGGCATAAGCAAAATCTCCGATATTCTGGTTACCCAGTTTGCCGGCGCTGATTCTTAACTTCAGGTTGCTGATGACCGGAGCGTTTTCTTTGATGAAACTTTCTTCAGAAGCACGCCATGCAAGAGCCAGTGACGGAAAGAATCCCCATCGGTGTCCCGGAGCAAAACGGGAAGAACCGTCGCCGCGCATCGTCAATGTTGCCAAATAGCGGTTGCTGAAATTATAATTGAATCGTCCGTAGAAAGACACCAGAGAAGATGGGACTGCATACGAAGAGTTCGGTCCATGTTCTTCCGCTCCTTGCAAATTGTAATACTTGAGAATAGATGATAACTTTTTGGAGTCGGCGGTTACTTCTTCATAATCTGTTCTGGAAGCGGAGAAACCTGCCATTGCAGAAAGTTGATGTTCTTTATTGATGTCAAATGAATAAGTGGCAGTGTTCTCTGTTTGCCAATATCTTTTCTTGTTCGACATCACATTAGCATGGCCACCAGCCGTATAATGCTGTCCCATACGGCCGTCTTCGTAAGTATTTACTTTATAAAAGACAAGTTCTCCGCCGTTATCGGAACGTAATTTCAAGTTCTTTATCGGTTCTATCTCGATGTAGGCGGAACCTACGAATCTGGACTTGAGTGTAGCTTTGTCAAGCAGGTCAACAATAGCCACCGGATTTGCTCTCGTGTTGAGGAAACCATCGAAGTATTCTCCGTCTTCGGTATAGATAGGAGCTGTCGGTTGTGAACTAATGGCACTGAACATAGTTCCGTATCCCGAGTCGGCTTCTTCATTGATATTCATGAGCTTTGACTCAATGACATTGAAACGTACACCGTATCTCAGCCACTTGTTTAGTTTGGCATCCATATTATATCGGACGGTCAGCTTATTGAAAGACGAGTTTTTGATCGTACCTTTCTGATCATACCAGTCTACTCCTAAAAAGTGTTGTATATCGTTCTTCCCTCCGGAAATCGAGAAGTTATAGTTTTGGTATTGCCCGTTTTGGGTCACTGCGTCCTGCCAGTCGGTCGATTCACCACGGCTTAGCAAGCGTAGTTCTTCTGATGTCCATTTGTAGTTAGGCTGGGCAATGGATACTAATTCATAGTATTGCTGTGCGTTCATCAAATCTTGCTTGTTCAACATTCGTTGCGTACCGAAAGAGGCATTCAGGGAGATTTTGGCTTTTCCGCTTGTACCCTTCTTGGTAGTCACGAGTACTACGCCATTAGAACCTCTCGAGCCATAGATAGATGCGGAAGAAGCGTCTTTTAATATTTCGATAGATTCAATATCACCGGAAGATAAATCCTGCAAACCTCCTTGTACGGGAATACCGTCGACGATGTATAACGGCTGCCGGCTCGGAGCGAACCTACTCCACGAATAACGACAGAAGCATCTCCACCCGGTTTTACGGAGCCGGTAGTGACTTGCACGCCGGCGGCAAGTCCTTGCAGGGCAGTTGTCACTGTTCCTACTTTGGAGTTAGTAAGATTTTCTGATTTGATAGAGGCAACGGCACCCGTTAAATCGCTCTTTTTGGCAATACCATACCCGATTGCCACTACTTCGTCCAGATTAATGGCGTCTGCTGCCATTTGTATATTAATGACATTTTGCTTTCCTACGGTAACAGATTGTTTTACCATACCCACGAAAGTAAACTCCAGAACATTTCCTCTTTGGGCCCTGATGCTGTAGTTGCCGTTTGCATCACTTACTGTTCCTGTTTGAGTACCTTTTATGGTTATAGATACACCTGGCAATGTTTCATTACTCGTGTCGGTAACGGTTCCTCTAATGTTGATTGTCTGTGCATGTAATACACTGGCAAAAAAGATGGCTATAAATAATATAATGTGTTTTTTCATGACGCTTATTTTATAGGATTGTTAGTTAATAGGCCCGGATAGGAAGAACACCAATTTTCCAACCGCTTTTTGAGCAGATTTCAGAAACGATATTAGTCTCTTCGTAGAAGTTCACATAATAGGCAGACCAGCCGGCTTCCCCGTCGCCTTCACTTGAAGTCCAGTAATTGTTTGCCGGAATATTGACTCCTTTCTCAGCTAATAAACTTTTAACTTTGAATACTTCGATCAGTTCTTCTCTGGAAGGGAGGAACCAGTCGGCATATACGGCATTTCCTTCAGTGACACTGTTGTTCAGACAAAGTTGGGCGGCAATTTTGACTCCTTGCCACTCGGGCCAGTTGTTCGCACTCTGCAATGCATTAAACTTTTTGACTATATTTTGAGTGTTTGTATAGCCGCTTCCCATGTTTTGACTCGTTCCGGCCGCGTCCGACGGATTTACCTCCGGACCGAATTGTTCTGTTCCCGTACCGATGTTACTCATGTTTACGATATATCCGTGTGCCTTTGCAGCGTCCACCCAGAATACAACACCTCCTCCGAGTTTGTCGCCAACATTCGTTTCGATAGTGATTGTTCCAAGATTACTTTTCCGTTCTCCCCTGATAATCATAATAGAGTTTACCCCGTATAATCCTTCCGGAAGTGTAAATTCTACTCCTTCTTCATTAAGAGTTAATGGCAGATTGTATTCGACGCCTGTCGGGTAGAAAGAAGCATATAATACGGCGACGTCCCCTGCTTCAAATCCTTTTCCCTGAATCTCGACTTTGCTCTTGGGCTGTACATTACCTGAAGGGAGAACGATATCAATGATCGGAACAACGAAAGGCACTTTGAAAGTTCCGTTTAAAACGGTCTGTTTCCCTGCTCTTTCAATTGTTACGGTATACTCGCCGCCTGCTTCTACCGGGACGATAAACTTCAGGTAACTGTCTGTAATCTCCGTGACTTCTACCTTTTCTTTCTGGTTGTCAGCGTTACTTAAATAGACTATATCTTCTTTTGCAAAACCGAGTCCGTTGATTTGCGCAACCTGACCGGGGATGATGTCATTTTCCGAAGGAAATTTTATTTCCTTTAGAATGGGGGCTATGGGAGTAGCGGTGTGTTCGTCGTCGCTATTACAACTATAAAAGCTGCATACTATCAAGCCCGATAAAATAGGGATGAGTAGTCGTTTCAAATAGGTTTTCATGGTTCATTAAATTTAAAAGTTGAACGATAAGGCTAATTCTTTTTCAAGCATGAAGTGCTTCACTTCATCGAGAGTGGGAATAGACGGTTGTGCACCCGAGCGTGTGACTGCAATGGCTGCCGCAGTGTTGGCAAAGTTGAGTGCTTCCCGGTCTATTTCTTTTTTTGCACAAACGACCGCCAATGCGCCGCAAAAAGTGTCACCTGCGGCGATTGTGTCGATCGCATTTACTTTACAACCGGGAAGTTGGATGGTTTCTTTAGCATTTTTCATGTATGCACCTTGGCTTCCCAGTGTGATTACCACATTGCTTGTACCCGCTTTCAGCAATGTTTCGGCTATTTCCTCAAGATTATTATCTGTATAATCTATCCCTGAGATGAATGAAGCTTCCAGCTCATTGACGACTAGTATATCAATGGCTTTCATCAGCTCCTCATCGATCAGACAGGCGGGTGCGGGATTGAACAATACCTTTTTACCTTTTTTCTTTGCTGATAGAGCTATTTTTTTTATTGTTTCGTAAGGAATCTCAGCCTGCATGACGATGATGTCGGCTTCGTCAATTACTTTTGAGAAATGGGTGATTGAACCGGGTAATAAAGAATAGTTAGCTCCGGGAGCTACTGCAATGCAGTTCTCACCACTGTCAGCCACAAAAATAAGTGCGGTTCCTGTGGGATGATTGACATCATCAATAATGTAATCGGTGGTGATACCTTCTTTCTTAAAGTGATTTTTTAAAATATCCGCATACATATCATTCCCCAAAGAGGTGACAAACGTCACAAAGCCGCCAAGCCTGGCTGCCGCCACAGCCTGGTTGGCTCCTTTGCCTCCGAGGGACTGCATGAAATTTGCATCTCCGACTGTTTCGCCGGGTGCCGGGAGATGGCTGACTTGTGCAACCATGTCGATGTTTGAACTTCCAATAACTACTACTTTCATTTGAATCAGATTTATGTGATAGACCTAGGCTTTTTCTTTATTCTATAAGTTGACTTCCCTTTTGTATGGAATAGCACTCTGGGCACCGATGCGTGTGACGGCAATGGCGGCCGCTGCATTTGCGAATTTTACGGATTCGGCCAACGAATGTCCTTGGGATAGATACACACTGAATGCTCCGCAGAAGACATCTCCTGCTCCGGTTGTGTCGATCGTCTCTACTTCTTTTGCAGGAATCATGGTATATTCGTCCTTTTCTTTCACGTAGGCTCCGTCTTTTCCCAAAGTAATGACAACATTTTCTATACCTTTCTCTCCGATAGCTTTAGCTGCCCGGTGCGCACTCTCAACATCCATTACTTTTATTCCTGATAGCATTTCTGCTTCTATACGATTAGGCAATATAGTATGTACATTATTTAAAAAGGAGTTGCTCAACGTAGAGGCAGGCGCTGGATTGAGTATTACTTTCTTACCGTATCGGTTGGCAATAGTAGCCGCGTACTCTACTGTATCTATCGGAACTTCAAGCTGCATGAGTATAATATCGGCTTCCTTGATTTTTTCTTCCGCTTTATTGATATCTTCTGTTGAAAGCGAACGGCTGGCACCCGGTGCTACAATAATACTGTTTTCACCAAACGAATCGACAGAAATAAGAGCTACTCCTGACGGGCTTTTCTGATCGGTGAATAT
>OAVO01000776.1_pt1 | contig 17448 bp, 20 predicted proteins | sample 1501411 | NCBI WGS metagenome assembly OAVO01 (sample SAMEA2580081, study PRJEB22360) | human gut metagenome | biome: human gut; feature: human-associated habitat; material: faeces | place: Denmark | collected 2008/2010 | reverse complement strand
ATAGACGGACTAATATAGCTGGAAGATGAATTTACACACAAATTTGGACTTGACTCTGGGAACGACAAAATCGGACATGATTTTGGGGATTTTTGAAAAAAAAATTATTCCTCTACCTATAAAGCGTTGGAAATGGTATTTACCAACCCCTTTTTGCAAGTTTTTTATGTGTAAATGAAATATTCCTTCACTAATTGCAAGTTTCAGAGGGCATTTGGACGGTGCTTTTCTAAAAAATTTATTTTCCCACTAATCACATGTGGCAGAGTGTACAATGTCAGATGCTTTTGAAAAAAGGCAAAAAAAGAAGCACTAACCGTTATAGTCAGTGCTTGTCGCATATTTACGTTAATTCAAAAACTCCTACTCATGCTCTGTTACATCTTAAAGTTCAAAACAACAAAAGGCACTAACTTTTAGAGTTAATGCCTATTAAAACTGATATTATTTATTTCCTTTTGCTCGATTGTGTGTCTTACATAACATTTGACAATTTGAAATATCTGTAGCTCCACCTTTGCTCCATGCCGTTACATGATCTGCATCCATTTCATTAAATTTCCAAATACGTTTAGAATTATTACCTGTTTCTAATGCACATAATGGGCAATTTGATTTTCCACACTTTTTAGCTTCATCTGTCTGCTGTGCATATACTGCCTTTTTAGTACTTTCTTCAAATATACGAATTTCAAGCAATCGAGGTTCTTTACAACCTCCTAAAATATATTCAAATATTCCTGCTCGTTTCTTTACTGCACCATCAGCATATAATTCATGCAGTTTATCCGATACTTCCACCGGATCATATGGTTGGTTATGATAAATTTCAAATAATCTTCCCCACTCAATCCCACGCATTTCACTTTCCACATCACTAAATACACCAGAAATCCAGTCTATCACACTTGTAAAATATGTTTTCAATTCCTGTATATCTGTATCATGGCGGTGTCGGCTCATATATGCTTCAATATCTTCATCTGCCTCACTCTTACATACCCATTCAAGGGCAACACGCAAATATTCTTGACGCAATACATCTCCTTTTATGTATGCACTCCACTTTTGAATATTAGCATTTTGACTATTACTGAATTCTTCTTTCGCCTTTGTAACAAAAGGTCCCGAATAAACTGCATTTGCCACTTCTTGCTTATTAAGTGGTATACCCGCAATATTGATAGTCTTAAACCATTCTTTTATTTCAGTTTCGGTACCCTCACAAATATAAATAGTCAGTTTAGTTTCATTAATAATCTTTTTTTGATCATCTGGCATAGCACCAAAATAGTGTGGCATTCCACTTGTATCAAGCAAAGGAAACTTCCCAGTTAAAAATCTTCCCAAACTGGTAATACGCTGTTGTCCATCCAGAACTTCATATTTATCTGTTCCAATCTTATTAAAATAAATTAATCCTAACGGATAGCCTTTTAAAACAGACTGAATTACAGCTTCTTCCTTCTTCTGTTTTGCATAAAGATAATTTCTTTGGTATTCCGGCTGAATAGTTAACTTACCAGAAAGTCCAAAAAGTCCTTTACCTTCTAATTCATTATAAACAAATCCTTTACAGATTTCCTCAATAGTAATATCTGTTCTTAATGTTGTAATCATTGTTTTTACTCCTTAGTTACCCTGCGGATAAGCAGCCTTTGATATACCTTTGTTCCATTTACAACCCCGGCTGCATTTAAATCATAGGTACCCTTTTTTCCAAACAGTTCGAAATATCTGTTGCGACACTCATCCGATGTGTATACTCTTGTCTTTAGTCCATATAAATCCATATTCTCACACATACCTACAATTTCAAACTGCTCCGGACAATGTTTGAAAAGATATGTTATTGGAACACCCATAATACCACTACATCTTCCTCTTGATGAAGATTCTTCCATAACGCAATTTTCCGTCAATATATGGTCCATCTTTTCCTGTTCTGGACGGTATTCCTGCAAGTCCTCTGATATTTCCGGCTGCAAGTCCAATAATTTCAAATTGTTCTGGGTTATGTCTGAACATGAATGTGATTGGCACTCCCATGACTCCGTTACATCTTTCGTCTGATGATAATTCTGAAGTACGGAGTGACTGTCTGTCTGTCTGTCTGTCTGTCTGTCTGTCAAAATTGTGCTATAATCAATAGTATATGTCAAATCTTTTTCATCATTTCCCTTACGGAACTTTACAACTTCAAATTGTTCTGGATTGTGCCGTTGAAGATAAGTTATTGGAACACCCATATCTTCGACATAATCACTTGGGATAGCATCGACAAAAGGCACTTCAATAGCATCATAATTATCATATTTCAAGTAACCCTGCTCACGAATTTGCTTATGTTTACTATATTTCAAATTATCCGCCATAGTCATAAGAGATAACGGTTGATGACGTCTACCATGGTCAATATTCGTAAACCAGCAAGCATTTCCTAAGCGTGTATAATTTCCCTTATAACCTAATTTTTCAGCCTTCTCTTTATCTTTTGGTGCAACAATGGCCCCCTCTGGTACTTCAAAAACCATATCCTGACCATTATTAGTTGCACCTATCCACAACTTGTTCTCTTTGAGTAATGGGAAAATTTCTTTGTATGTTATTGCATTCTGATTACCAATAACCACAATTTTCTTTCCTGCTTCCATAACCCAAGCAACAAATTCCCTAAACAATGAGAATGGTGGATTAGTTACAATAATATCTGCTTCATCACGCAACGCACATACCTCATCACTTCGGAAATCTCCATCTCCTTCAAGATATTGCCACTCCAAATCATCTATATCTATAATTCCAGACTTATTAATATCCCTTGTCAATGTAAATATTTTTCCATGTGAATGTGATTTTTCTTCATCATATTGTGGAAAATTTAATTCAAATAAAGTCATTTGATGATATTGTTCATACTGCTGCTTTTTACGATCAGTAGCATAGCTTGTACTAATCAGTTTTTTTATACCTAACGTTTCAAAATTTTGAGCAAAATATTTTGTAAAATTACTCCATTCTGGATCGTCACAAGGCAACAGAATTGTCTTTCCACGAAATACATTGGGATCATATTCCAAATAGGCATTCATTTCTTTCTGAATATAATCATAGACAGTATAAAATTCATCATTTTTTCTTGATTTTGCTTTTCCTAAACTTTCATTTGCCATTATCTGTTTCCATCTTTCGTATAGATTTACCAGGAATAAATTACTATTCCCCAACTCATTTTTTATTATGATGAGTCAAAACTTCTTTAATTACTCAGCCATACCATTTCCTGTAAAATACTCATCATCTTTCTACTTTATATTACCACACATTCTATTATCTTCCAATAATTGATATATGTGGAATCCTGAAGAATAAAAAAGAAGCATCAACCATTATTGCAGTCAATGCCTCTTCCAATTACTCTTCACTTATAAAAAAGATTTCAATATGCTTTTTATTACTTTTCGTAATTTTAATCCATCTCTCAGTCCCAAACGATAGAAGAATTCCTCTGCTTCTGCCCCACTGCTAAATATCGCATCACAATATTTTGTAATAACTTCTTCTTGCTCTGCCGAAAGTGTCTCAATCACTTTTTTGTACGCTTCCTCAATTTCATCTGGTTCTGTCACAGATGGCTGGCTCAGCTTCCAATCTGCATATGATTTTCCCATATGTTCCGTTATTGTCAGATTGATAAATTCTTCAATTTCTTTTGTCATTTTCATTTGTGAATCCTGTCCCTTTCTCCGGTACCCTACTCCATCAATGTATTCAGTATAGTTCTGATAGCTTCTTTCAGCTTTAGCCCATCTCTTAATCCCATACGGTAATAAAATTCATTCAGATCACTACATTTATTTGACGTTTCAGTCATGTAATCAAATAAGATCGTTCCCTGTTTAGGCGAAAGATTCTGAAATATCTTTTGTAATTTCATTTCCAATTTTTCATTGAATGGATCATATTGCTGTCCGTCTTTTTCTTGATAAACCTGCTCCATTCTCTCTCCGATAAGATCATTCATAAATTCTTCCATTCTTTCTGTTAATTCCATCCTTTTAATCTCCCATCAATCTGATTTTTATTGCTTCCAGCCACACAACGAACCAACTTGCAATAATAGGCAACACATACAGTACAAACCCCACCACAAGCATTCTAATCGTCTCTGTGCCTGTTTCCTGCCCGAATCCATACCCCAATATAGCTGTGATACAGATAATCCCTGACAGTATATGAAATACAGTTGCAGACAGCCATGTGACGAACATGACCACCAGTTGTACAATTGTCAGGCTTATATACACTGGCAATAACAGAATCCTTATAATGAGTTTTACAACTACCATGACTGTCCACCCCTTTCACTGTTTCAGATAACTCCGATAATTATCAATCACAGAATCTGTAACACCGTTTTTGTACACTTTACGGATATCAACAATTTTTTCATCTTTCAATGCTTTCAGCCAATCCAATAAATCTTTTCTGCTGTTTGCAAAATTGCAACATCTTCCATCTGCATACTCAATCCTGTATCTCATACGCTCCTCCTATACATATACCAATTCACTCAATACAATTTCCTGCACACAATTCCTGATGTTATTACACTGTCGTACCCACTCCATAGGATTCTTTGCTTTTAATTTCTCTGTTACCCATTCTGCACTTCTCATCTGTGCCTCTATCAATTCATACCGTTCCTGTGCCTGTTCATTCAAATCTGCCAGGTAGCTGTCCAGTTTTCCAGTCAACAGAAGATAAGAATACATGCCTGATTTATAATTTTTCAGATATTCTTTCCGAAGTATTCCCCAGTAACCAATCGGTCTGGTTTCCTCTGGCAAGTCTATCATTGGCAGATAATAATCTCCTACCAACACATAATCTAATCCATTACTGTCATCATATAATATTTTTTTCTGATCACTCATGTCCTTCTCCTCCATCAAATCTTTCTCTGCTCTCTCAGATATTCTTCAAATATACTTCTTCGAATCAGCACTTTTTTCCCGATTTTATATACCGCCCCTGCTTCATGTGCTATACGGACAACGGGTTTGATTCCCAGTCTGTAGTATTCGCACGCCATGTTATAGGTCACGTAGTCATGGCTCATAAATTCCAAGTCTTCATCATCGATCTCGTCAGAAAACATCCATACATTACCGCTCATCTGCCATCTCCTCCTTACCTTTTCCTGTCGCTGATTCATGGAATCGTTCCAGATAGGCATCAAAAATATCCCGGTTGATCAATACGGTTCCATCTATTCTGTAAATCGCACCTGCATCACTGGCAAGTTCAAATAGCTTCTTATGAGAAATACTGTAAATAATCTCTGCCTGCTGATAACGCAGATACTGTCGGCGTAATTTTCTAAGCTGCTCCGGTACTTCCTTCATACTTGTGATTAGTTTATAATTTTTATCCATGATGCTTTCCTCCAAAATTAGATTCACTGTTTTCCAGAAGTTGACTGCCGGGATATATTTTTTAGTACGAAAAAAGCACCTCTCAGATTAACTCTAAGAAGTGCTCTTGTTGTCATGCATATCAATCATTGATCCAGTGAATCAATTTTGATTTCATTCTCAAACCTGTGTCCTTTCACCTGAAATTCGTCATGCTTCATAACGATTCATTATTATCCCAAATTTTGTTGTCAAATTGTTGTCAACTGTGGTCTGACATCATGGTTTTAGAGATTTTATATTTAATTTTAGTACAGCTTTGCACCTGCCGGAATATGGTTATCAACCATCAGAAGATGAAGTTTTTCTTCGCCCTCTTCCTCATGGATTGCACTAAGTAACATTCCACAAGAATCAATTCCCATCATGGCTCTTGGTGGCAGATTTGTGATTGCAATCAGTGTCTTTCCAACTAACTCTTCTGGCTCATAATAAGCGTGAATACCGCTTAAAATGGTTCTGTCTGTGCCTGTTCCGTCATCAAGAGTAAACTGTAACAGTTTCTTTGACTTCGGTACTGCAACACACTCTTTAACCTTTACTGCACGGAAATCTGACTTGCTGAATGTATCAAAATCAACCATTTCTTCAAACAATGGCTCGACTTTTACCTTAGAAAAATCAATCTTTTCAACCGGTTTTTCAGCCTCTGCCGGAGCTGCTTCGAAAGTCTTATTTGCCTTCTTGTCAGCGTCCAGTGACTTCATTGTCGGGAACAGCAATACGTCACGGATTGCCGGTGAATCTGTCAACAGCATAACCAGGCGGTCGATTCCATATCCGATTCCACCGGTAGGTGGCATACCGATTTCCAGTGCGTTCAAGAAATCTTCGTCGGTATGGTTTGCTTCCTCATCACCGGCTTCGAATGCGGCATCCTGTGCTGCGAAACGCTCACGCTGGTCAATCGGGTCATTTAACTCGGAATATGCATTACACATTTCCCATGTATTGATAAATAATTCAAAACGTTCTACCTTGGTTGGGTCAGACGGTTTCTTCTTGGTAAGCGGAGAAATTGCTACCGGATGATCCATGATAAAGGTCGGCTGAATCAGTTCTTTCTCACAGAATTCTTCGAAGAAGAGGTTGATGATATCACCCTTGGTATGACGCTCTTCGAATTCAATGTGATGTTCTCTTGCCAGCGCCTTTGCAGCTTCATCATCTGCTACGGTATCAAAATCGATGCCGGCATATTTCTTGATGGCATCGTTCATGGTCAGACGCTCAAAAGGCTTTCCAAGGTCGATTTCAATGCCATTGTAAGTAATCTTTGTAGTGCCGCATACTTTTTCTGCAAGATAACGGAACATGCTCTCGGTAAGTTCCATCATGCCTTCATAATCAGTGTATGCCTGGTATAACTCCATCAATGTAAATTCCGGATTGTGGCGGGTATCAACACCTTCGTTACGGAATACCCGTCCGATTTCGTAAACACGCTCCAAGCCACCAACAATCAGTCTCTTTAAGTATAACTCAAGAGAAATACGGAGCTTTACATCTTCATTTAATGCATTGTAATGTGTTTCAAACGGTCTTGCGGCTGCTCCACCTGCATTGGAAACCAGCATAGGAGTCTCAACTTCCATGAAGTCACGTCCAGCTAAGAAATTACGGATTTCCTTGATAATCTGGGAACGTTTGATGAAAGTCTGCTTGGATTCCTGATTCATGATAAGGTCTACATAACGCTGACGATATCTGGTATCGGTATCAGTAAGTCCGTGGAACTTCTCCGGTAAAATCTGTAAGCTCTTGGATAATAAAGTTACCTCAGATGCATGGATAGAGATTTCTCCGGTCTTGGTCTTAAATACCTTTCCTTTGATTCCTAAAATATCTCCGATATCATATTTCTTGAAATCTTTATAAGAATCTTCTCCGATTTCATCTCTTGCGACATATGCCTGGATGCTTCCCTTTAAATCCTGTACATTACAGAAAGAAGCTTTTCCCATCACACGCTTGAACATCATACGGCCTGCGATAGATACCTCTTTTCCCTCAAAAGCATCAAAGTCGTCTTTGATATCTGTGCTGTGGTTTGTTACATCATATTTGGTTATCTGGAACGGATCTTTTCCATTTTCCTGAAGTTCTTTTAACTTATCACGGCGCACCTTGATTAACTGGTTAATATCCTGTTCCTGTACGTTCTTCTGTTCCGCCATCTTTGTTCTCCTAATCTATTAGTTTGATCTGTGGATTCCTAATACTTTGTATTTTAAGTTACCCATCTGGGTCTCAACTTCTACTACGTCACCAACGCTGGCACCGATTAATGCTTTACCAACCGGAGACTCGTTGGAAATCTTTCCCTTTAAGCTGTTTGCCTCTGTAGAACCAACAATTTTATAATCCAGTTCCTCAGCGAATTCCATATCAAGGATTTTTACCTGACATCCGATGTTAATCTTGTCTAAATCAACTTCTTCTTCTACTACGACTTCTGCATTCTTTAAGATTTTCTCGATCTGTTCGATTCTTGCTTCGATATCACGCTGCTCATCTTTTGCTGCATCATACTCAGCGTTCTCAGATAAGTCTCCCTGCTCTCTTGCTTCTTTAATCTTCTGTGCAACTTCTTTTCTTCTGACCACTTTCAGATTCTGTAACTCGTCTTCCAGTTTCTGTAAACCCTGATAGGTCAAAATGTTTTTCTTATCCATGCTTATTAGCCCTTCCTTTTATAGATTTTCTATTCTGCATAAAATTCTCGCTCTAATCGATCTGAAACCGCTTCACAGCCTATAAAACCGGTTCCCTTAACAATCATAATATTATACCCAATAGGTACCTCAATGTCAAGATTTGCCCGCTGATACCAGTTCCTTTTATAAATGGAAATATAGATACTTTTTTCCGATAGAAATTCTTCCCGGATTCTTCCGTCAGCTTCAAAATCCAGTATCAGTCTGCCCTCTTCCGGACCGGTTCCCTTTTGAATTGCATTTTCCTCTTTTCCAATCACTTCTACAATCAGTCCCAGTTCCTCATAGAGATACTCTATTTCCCCTTGGTGATGTTCTGACTGACCGGTGCAAAGCGTATATACATTAAGTCCCGGATAAAGCTGCCGGAGCATATACTGTTCTTCCTCCTGCTGAAGATATTCCCCCGCTTCCGCATCAATGACAAACAGCCGCATGTCCCGGTAGGAAATGCCTTTCTGCTCTAATACTGCTTCGATTATTTTCCGAAAAAATGCATTGCAGGGAAAATAAATTTCTTTTTCAATCAGGTCATCCTGATGGCTATTCCTGTTTTCTGATTGCAGATTGCTTTTATTCCTGCGTAAAAGACTTTTTAATTTTTTCCACCATTTCATGCTTCATTATATGATGCAAAGGTTTCTAATAATTCCTCCAGCTGTTCGTAAGTCTCCACTTCATTGAGCAGGCTTCGAAGCCTGGATGCATGCTTGTAGCCGCCGGTGTACCAGGCTGCGTGCTTACGCATTTCCCGCATTCCGGTAAATTCGCCCTTAAAGGCAATCTGCATCTTTGCATGACGCAGCACCATATCCACCATTTCTTTGGCGGATGGCTTCGGCAGTTCTTCCCCCGTTTCTAAGAAATGGTTAATCTGTGCAAATATCCATGGATTCCCCTGTGCTCCCCTTGCTATCATCAGCCCGTCACAGCCGGTTTCCTGCTGCATCCGGTACGCATCCTGTGGGGTAAAAATGTCACCGTTTCCGATGACCGGGATCTTTACTGCTTCTTTCACTTTCCGGATAATCTCCCAGTCCGCTTTGCCGGAGTAATACTGTTCCCTGGTCCGTCCATGCACCGCAATGGCAGCTGCCCCGGACTCTTCCGCAATATGTGCCATCTCTACTGCATTGACATGGGCATCATCAAAGCCCTTTCTGATTTTTACCGTCAGAGGCTTCTTTATGGCTTTTGCTGTTTTTTCGATGATTTCACCTGCCAGAATCGGATTTTTCATCAGTGCCGAGCCGTCACCATTATTGACTACCTTTGGCACCGGACATCCCATATTGATGTCGAGAATATCAAACGGTCGATACTCGATACGCTTTGCCATTTCGCTCATAATTTCCGGATCGGAGCCAAAAAGCTGCAGGGAAACCGGATGTTCCCGCTCATCAATGGCAAGCAGGCTTTCGGTATTCTTATTATTATAATAAATGCCTTTAGCACTGACCATTTCCATGCAGATAAGTCCTGCTCCCTGCTCTTTGCAAAGTACACGAAATGGCAGGTCTGTTACCCCTGCCATTGGTGCTAATATCAAATTATTATCAAGTGTTACATTTCCTATTGTCAGTTTCATCGTTTCTGTTTTGCGTAAATAAGACGCATTCCTTCTAATGTCAGTGTCGGATTGTAGTACTGAATATATTTTGTCTCATTTGCGATGATTTTACCCAGTCCGCCGGTTGCAACTACTTTTACATCCTTAAGTCCGGATTCTTTTATCATATTTTTTACGATATATTCTGTCTGTCCAATCTGTCCGAATATCAGTCCTGCCTGCATACTGCTGATGGTTTCTCTTGCAAGGATGGTAGACGGTTTCTTAATCTCGATTTCCGGAAGCTTTGCGGCATCTTCCCAGAGTGCCTTTGCAGAAATGCGGATTCCCGGGGAAGTTACTCCTGCGAAGAAATCTCCATTTCCATTGACGAAGTCATAGGTGGTTGCTGTACCATAGTCGATTACTACAACCGGTCCGCCATAAAGCTCATATGCACCTACAGCGTCTACAATACGGTCTGCGCCAATCTGTGCCGGATTCTCGGATGTGATACGGATTCCTGTCTTCACGCCCGGTTCCACAACCATTGGCTGAATATCAAAATATTTAATCATTCCACTGCAGAGGGAATGCATGACATTTGGTACTACCGATGAAATGATGGCATCCTTGATTTCATTATGGGAAATCTCGTTATGCTCTAATAAATCAATGATTGTAATACCGTATTCATCAGAAGTTCTCTGCATTTTTGTTGTCATACGAAATGTTGTGATTAATTTTTCCTTATCAAACACTCCAATGGTAATGTTGGTATTTCCTACGTCAATTGCCAGTAACATATTAGTCCTCCTTATCTTCTGTGAATTCTTCTCCCAGGAAAAATACACGGTAATACATTTCAAGCGATTCAAAGAGCTCTGTCTTTTCCCGCTGCATCTGTTTGATTTTTAACACACTGCCGATTTCATCATAAAAGAAATCTCCATCCTCACATTCCGTCCGGAAATTAAGAGTTCCCTCTTCATCAAATATGAGCTGCAGTGTTCCTCCGATATCCTCTGTATACAGTACACAAAGAATATTCAAATCCTCTTTGATTCCCTCCGGAAGTCCGTTAAACAACGGATTCAGATAGAATTTCTTGGTATAAGCGCTGGAACCGCATAAAACGATTTCTTCCTGCTCCATATATTCATACTCCTTTTTCTTATTTATGCCTTTTTTATATCTGGTAAATGTGGCTTTTCCTGTCTATCCTATAAACATCTATCTCGATGCATATCTATACATATCCATAAATCCCGCGGACAGATACTTCCCCGGAAGACACCAGTTTTCTTGCTTCCCAGGTATCCACGATTAATTCGCCCCGGTCGGTAATGCCCTGTGCCACTCCCTCAAATGGCTCTTTCGGGTCTAACACTCTTACCTTCTGCCCTTTATTGGCAAGGCTTGCATCGTATTCCTTCCGCAGATCCCGTAAATCCTGATATGCCATAAACCGGTCATAATAATGCTCGAATTCTTCCCAGACAGCTTCTATTAATCCTGCACGGTTTACCCGTTTTCCACTTTGTAACAGAAGTGAGGTGGCATTCTGCGCAATTTCTTCCGGGAAACTTTCATTATTCACATTAATACCAATGCCTACCACAATATGGTTTACATAATCCATCTGTGCACTCATTTCCGTCAGGATTCCTACTACTTTCTTACCGTTGATGACAATATCATTTGGCCACTTTATCTTTGCTTCCATACCGGTGCAGCGGGTAATGCCCTTTGCCACCGCCATGGCTGCCACCAGTGTCAGCATGGATGCATTGGAAGGATTCAGCTCCGGTTTTAAAATCAGTGTCATAAAGATTCCGGTTCCCGGCAGGGAACTCCAGCCTCTTCCACGTCTTCCTTTTCCGGCATCCTGCTGGTCTGCAACCACAAGGGTTCCATGCTCTGCACCCTCTTCTGCAAGACGGCTGGCTCTTACATTAGTAGAATCTGTTTCATCATAATAATAGATTTTCTTTCCAATCCAGTCTGTTTTACGGATGCTGCTCAATTCATTTTCGCTTAAGATATCCGGTGCGCCTACAATCCGGTAGCCCCGGTTCTGCACCGCTTCAATTTCATAGCCATCCTTTTTCAACTGATTGATTGCCTTCCACACTGCGGTTCTTGATACACCAAAGCGTTCACAAAGCTCCTGTCCGGAAACATAACCTTCCGCTTCCCGCAGTGCTGCAAGTATTTTTGCTTTCATAGGTTCTTATTCTCCTAAAGTTGCAAGCATAACTGCCTTAATCGTATGCATACGATTCTCTGCTTCATCAAATACGATGGACTTCTCACTTTCGAATACTTCATCGGTTACTTCCAGCTCGGAGTATCCGAATTTCTCATAGACATCCTGTCCAATCCTGGTCTTAAGGTCATGGAATGCCGGGAGACAATGCATAAACAATGCCTGCTCTCCTGCGTTATCCATCAGCTTCTTATTTACCTGATATGGCATCAGGTCTGTAATACGCTCTTTCCATACCCCTTCCGGCTCACCCATGGATACCCACACATCAGTATAGACAATGTCTGCACCCCTGGTTCCTTCCATGGCATCCTCTGTTAAGGTAATGGTTCCGCCTGTGCGGGATGCCACATCTTCACAATATGTAACCAGCTTTGGATCCGGGAAATACTTCTTATTGGTACAAGCCACAAAATGCATTCCCAGTTTTGCACAGGTTACCATCAGGGAATTTCCCATATTATAACGGGCATCTCCCATATATGCCAGCTTTACGCCCTTTAATCTGCCAAGATGCTCGCGGATGGTTAACATATCTGCTAACATCTGGGTCGGATGAAATTCATTGGTCAGTCCGTTCCATACCGGAACGCCTGCATATTTTGCCAGTTCTTCTACGATATCCTGTCCATAGCCACGATATTCGATTCCGTCAAACATACGTCCCAAAACTCTTGCGGTATCCGGAATGCTCTCTTTCTTTCCAATCTGGGAACCTGACGGGTCAAGGTAAGTTACGTGCATGCCAAGGTCATGGGCTGCCACTTCAAATGAGCAGCGGGTTCTGGTACTGGTCTTTTCAAAAATCAGTGCAATATTTTTGCCAATCAGGCTGTCATGCAGAATACCCTGTTTCTTCTTTGCTTTCAGGTCTGCTGCCAGATCTATCATATAGAGGATTTCTTCTGGTTCAAAATCCATCAATTTTAAGAAATTACGTCCTTTTAAATTCATTGCTTTTTCCTCTTTTCTTCTTACTCTTTGATACAAAACGGGCTGTCCTACATAGATGTGGCAGCCCGATTTCATTTTAGGTTTATGGTTTCCTTTTTAATTATTTATCTCCGGCAACCTCTGTAATTGATTTTACCAGTCCTGCAACGCCCTGTATCTCAGATGGAATGATAATCTTTGTTGCCTTTCCGTCCGCAGCCTTTGCAAAAGCTTCCAGGCTCTTAAGCTGTAATACAGCATCGTCCGGTGCTGCTTCTTTCAAGAAACGAAGTCCGTCTGCATTTGCCTGCTGAATCTTTAAGATTGCTTCTGCCTGACCTTCTGCTTCTTTTACGGTTGCTTCCTTCTGTGCCTCTGCACGTAAAATTGCGGCAGTCTTCTCTGCCTCTGCATCTAAGATTGCTGATTCTTTCTTACCTTCTGCTACAAGAATCGTAGATTTCTTCTCACCTTCTGCACGAAGAATTGCTTCACGTCTTTCACGCTCTGCCTTCATCTGTTTCTCCATAGCATCCTGAATTGCCTTTGGTGGGATGATATTCTTTAACTCTACACGGTTTACCTTGATTCCCCATGGGTCTGTTGCCACATCCAGGGAAGCTCTCATCTTGGTATTGATGGTCTCTCTTGAAGTAAGGGTCTCATCTAATTCCAGATCACCGATGATATTACGAAGTGTGGTTGCTGTCAGATTTTCGATTGCCATAATCGGATTTTCAACACCGTAAGCAAATAACTTCGGGTCTGTAATCTGGAAATATACAACGGTGTCAATCTGCATGGTTACATTATCTTTGGTAATTACCGGCTGTGGTGGGAAATCAACCACCTGCTCTTTTAAAAGAACTCTCTTTGCGATACGGTCAATAAACGGTGCTTTAAAATGAAGACCTACGCCCCAGGTTGCAAGATATCCGCCCAAACGCTCTACAACAACTGCATTTGCCTGCGGTACAATCTTGATACAGGATACAATAATTACCAGTACTAGTATTACTAAAATGATAAGTGCTATTAATCCTTCCATTTTTACCCTCCAAAACTTATATTTTGAATAACTATTCACATATTACTATACTTTTTCCAAGATTACAACAGGGTGCCAAAAACTTCTTTTGACACCCTGACTTTATACTCTCTTATATTTTCTTACATTTTCCTAGAAAAATACATGGTTTCCGATGACTACTCCTGCCTGACCGGAACTTGCACGGCGGAAGCTTAATGCCCCACCGGTATTATCTACACCGGATAATGCTTCCTGTGCTGCCTGTAAACAGCTTCCGCTGACACCGCTTGAAATAACAGATGCAACTTTTCCGTTTCCTGCCGGTGTAAACTGACCGCTCTGGTAAATTACATCATAAAGGCTGGATGGATATACACCACTTCTCAGACGGTTCATAACAACTGCTCCGACTGCCAGCTGGCCTTCATAACACTCACTACCTGCTTCGCACTGGATTAATGCAGCAAGAAGTGTTACTTCATCACAGTTTGCTGCTACAGATGCATTCTGTGTTACCATGGTTGTTGTAGTCTGTGCAGCTTTCTTTGCTGCCTCTTCTGCAGCCTTCTCTTCCAATGCAGCTCTTTCTTCTTCCATGGAAACTGCTGATGCTACATTTAAGGATACGGTTACATAATCTGCAGATACAAATGCAGTGGAATTCTTTAAGCTGACTGCGACCCATCCTTCCGGAGATTCTGTCTGTGTATCAACTACAAGCTTATCTCCTTCTGATGCTGCCTTGATAACAGATGCATCCGGATTTGCTTCACTGCGGACACGAAGACCGCCGGTGGTTACGGTTGCTACGGTGTCACATACGGTCTGTGCATAAGCATATGCTTCCTGACCTGCCACACAATATTCGCTCTTTACATATCCGTCTACAGAACCGGATGTAATATGATACCAGCCATCTAATGTCTCTACGATATCAGCTGCTGCACCTTTATATAATTTTCCAATTACTTCAGACTCTCCATCTGCGGAGCTTCTTATATATAAGAAATCATCCACATCTGCCATAAGCTTACTATTCCATGCCTGCTGCTCCTCACTAAGCTGAGGCTCCTCTTCCTGTGCTTCTGCAACAACCACTACATCTGCACGTTCAATGGATGCCTGCTCGGTTGCCGCGTCTCCCAATGATGCCAATTCTTCTATAATGCCGGCGGAGCCATCTGCCTGTACATCTGCCACAGCTTTTGTTTCCTGCTGCGGTTCCGGTACATTTTCTACTGATGCTGTCTGCATAACTGCTGTGACTGCGGTTACAACGGTAAGCATCACTGCTATAATTGTGCTCCCAATCACTCTTTTTCTTAAATTCATTTTGACCTCCATAACATATACCCTGTTTTTCTTTTTTAAGGATTATTAACAAGTATATGTCATTTTATTCATTTTTATTACATTTATTACGAATTTGTTACATCACGGATTATAACAAAGTAATTTTTATTTGTCAAGTTTCTGTACTTTTTATCCAATTCATGGTATAATTTCCTAATAATAATTACGCAAAATCACAAGAAAAGATTTCGTCTTTTTTCGTAATGGTTATCAAGGAGGATGTATTTTTATGAAGGAACGTAAGCAAAAAGATTCTGCTTTGAAGCAGAATCCAGTAAAGGCTCCAAAGCCTGCAAAAGCACAGAAAGTGCCAAAAGCACCAAAAGTGCCTAAGGAAAAGAAGGAGAAAAAGTCCGGACTTCACTCCATGCGCTTTAATGTTGTACAGTTAGTTCTGCTGAGTATTATCATCAGTGTTGCTTCTCTTCTGATTATGATTATACCGGTTGCTGATAATGCAATTTCCACTCTGGCAGAAAGCTATATGCGTGATGTCTGTGATACCTGCGGTTTAAATGTTGATGCTGCCCTGAACCGGAGCGGTAACATTATTTTAAATCAGGCATATCTTGAAACTCTGATCGGTGATGTCCGCATCAATGATCTGGATTCCAGTTACGCCTATGTGGTTGGTTCAGATGGAACCATGATTTATCATCCGGATGAAAGCAAAGTCGGACAACCTGTAGAAAATCCCGCAATTAAACAGGTGGTAGCTGATTTGGAAGCAGGTAAAGAACAGCAGGATGGTATGGCAATCTATGAATTCAGAGGTGCTGAAAAATATGCGGCTTACTATGTTACTTCCAATAAAGCAGCTATTTTGGTCATTACTGCTGACCGTGGAGATATTTTAAGTGCTAAGGATGCAATTTATGCCCGCGCCGGTGGTGCCGCTATTATTATCTTTATTGTACTGGGAATCATTTCTTTCCTTATTGCAAGTAAAATGACCCGTCCGATTGTAGAGATTACCAATGTTATCAAACGTTTCTCTTCCCTGAACTTTGCAGAAAGCCCGACTACTATCCGCATCAGCAAACGTAAGGATGAAACCGGGCAGATGGCAAGAGCTATCGGAGATTTACGTGAAAAGTTAGTTACAATTGTTTCACAGATTAAGTCCCAGAGTGAACTGCTTTACAATGCATCTACTGAACTGGATACCAATGCATCCCACACAACATCAACCGTAGGAAATGTTGAAACCGCAGTAAATGAAATTGCTACCGGAGCTACCAACCAGGCTTCCGAAACCCAGAAAGCTACCGATGATATCGTTAATATGGGTAACATGATTGAACATACCAACAGTCAGGTTGAAAATCTTACAAGCACTGCTAACCTGATGCGTGAATCCAGCGAGGAAGCTGCTGCCACCCTGAAAGAACTGGACAACATCAACCAGCAGGCAATTGCTTCTATTGATGTTATTTATGAACAGACCAATATAACTAATATCTCTGCCCTGAAGATTAAAGAGGCTACAACTTTGATTTCTTCCATCGCAGAAGAAACAAACCTGCTTTCCTTAAATGCTTCTATCGAAGCTGCCCGTGCCGGTGAGGCAGGACGTGGATTTGCCGTTGTTGCATCGCAGATTCAGAAACTGGCTGACCAGTCCAATGAATCTGCAAACCAGATTGACCAGATTATCCATGCTTTGATTGAAGATTCTGAAAAAGCAGTTAAGACCATGGATGAGGTTAAAACTATTATGAACCTGCAGAGCGAAAACGTACATAAGACCGGTCAGGTATTCGAACAGGTTCGTGATGGAATCAGTTCTTCTATCAGTGGCGTAGGCGAGATTGCCACCAGAACAACACAGCTTGATAAAGCCCGTGGAGATGTTGTGGATGTCGTACAGAATCTTACCGCAATTGCCCAGCAGAATGCAGCAAGTACCGAAGAAACTTCCGCTTCCGTTATGGAAGTCAGCAATGTTATGCAGGAAATCATGGAAAATGCAAATCGTCTGAAAGAGATTGCTTCCATCCTGGAAGAAAATATGAATTCATTTACTTTATAATATGCATAAGAATGTGCCTTGGCACATTCTCGTGCCTGCGGCGGTCGCTTGCGACATCTACCTTATACGCCGCAGTGCGCATCCTCGC
>OAVO01000735.1_pt1 | contig 18338 bp, 13 predicted proteins | sample 1501411 | NCBI WGS metagenome assembly OAVO01 (sample SAMEA2580081, study PRJEB22360) | human gut metagenome | biome: human gut; feature: human-associated habitat; material: faeces | place: Denmark | collected 2008/2010 | reverse complement strand
CATTTGACGGTGCCGAAAGCTCCGTTGGGAAACCCCGCCCCTTCCCCGCTACAGGAAAACGGACATGCACCATTACAGCATTTTTGAGCTTTTCAGCATCGGCATAGGTCCCTCGTCCTCCCATACCGTAGGGCCCATGCGGGCGGCGCACCGCTTTCTGGAACAAATACGCCACTCCCCGCGTTTGGCGGAAATCTCAGGCATCCGCTGCGAATGCTACGGCTCCCTGGCTGCTACCGGACATGGGCACGGCACGGATACAGCCATCATGCTGGGGCTGCTGGGAGAGGAACCCCATACAGTGGAGCCGCGCAGCATTCCCGGTAAAATCGCCCGCCTGCACCAGCAGGAAACGTTGTACGTCACGGAAGAAAAAAACGTCCGTTTCTCTCCTTCCCGCGACCTGGATCTTTCCCACTACCAGCCCCTGCGCCTGCATCCGAACGGGATGCAGTTCACTGCCGTCAACCGGGACGGAGAACCGGTGGAAGATGCGGTATTTTATTCCACGGGGGGCGGGTTCGTCTCTTCCGAACAGGAACTTCTGCATCCGGAGGAAAAGGAACGGGAAACCTTTCCTTTTCCTTATGAATCCGCGGATGAACTGCTGCACATGGCTGATGAGCGCGGATGCCCTCTTTCCTCCATTGTCATGGCGAACGAATGCGCCATGCTCCCGGAACGGGAAGTCCGTGAACAACTGGATCTGATCTGGACGACGATGAGGCAGTCCATCTCCAACGGCATGAGCGCGCGCGGCAATCTGCCGGGCGTTCTGCAGGTCCCGCGCCGGGCCAAAACTTTGCGCAAAAATCTTCTGGTGCACGGAGAATCGGCCTTGAAAGACCCTCTCTCCATTATGGACTGGATCAATCTGTACGCCATTGCCGTAAGTGAGGAAAACGCGGCCGGCGGCCGCATCGTCACCGCGCCGACCAATGGAGCGGCGGGAATTGTTCCGGCCGTTCTTAATTACGCCACCAAATTCTGTGTTTCACCGTACCCGGATTCCGTGCATCGCTTCCTGCTCACCGCCGGGGGGATCGCCATCCTGTACAAGAAAAACGCCTCCATTTCCGGCGCGGACGTAGGCTGCCAGGGAGAAGTAGGCGTAGCCTGTTCCATGGCAGCCGCCGCGCTTGCGGAGTACCTGGGGGGAACTCCCCACCAGGTGGAAAACGCCGCGGAAATAGGCATGGAACACAATCTGGGCCTCACCTGCGATCCTATTGCGGGCCTCGTCCAGATACCCTGCATCGAACGCAACGCCATTGCCGCCATCAAGGCCATCAACGCCGCCCGCATGGCCCTGGGCGGAACGGGCGCCCATTTTGTCCCGCTGGACAAAGTCATCCGCACCATGCTGGATACCGGAAGGGACATGCAATCCAAATACAAGGAGACCGCCCAGGGCGGCTTGGCCGTCAACGTGGTGAATTGCTGAGAAGGCAAGAACATCCTCCCTTGGTTTTCCAAGCGCGTCTGTTCCCGTAAAAAACGCTCCGCCGGATTGACAGATACGGGGAGCAAAGGTAGGGTGCGGTCATGCTTTCACGCCTTTTTCTCGCTCTGGCCCTGTTGCTGGGCGGCACGGGACTGTCCCGGGCCGTTCACGTCGTCATGTGCGGCGGCCCCGCGCTCAGGCAATGGGAAGGGCTGAGAATACAGCCTGACAGGCATGACAACTGGTGGGCCAACTTTGTCAGGGCCTCCACCATCCGCATCGCCCAGATCCAGCAGCAAGACCCTGCCGCCAGAATCACCTGGATTGTTTACCGCCCCGGTTACGCAACCCGGGGGAGGGAAGACGGCAAACCTTACACCCGCTGGATTGCGGACCTGGCTTCCAAGTACAAAATCAAGCTCGTCTGGGCGGACAGCGCCGACCAGGCCATCCGGGCGCTGAATGCCTCCCCGCGCTTCCGCGGCGACAAGGTGGAATCCTTTTACTACTTCGGCCATTCCAACTGCTATGCGTGGATGCTGGACTACGGCAACAATATCATGGCCGTTTCCACGGAATGGATCCATGAAACGGACCTGAACCGGATACGGCGGGATATTTTCACGCCGCAGTCCGACTGCTGGAGCTTCGGCTGCTATACGGGGGCCAGCATGTCCCGCTGGTGGAAGCGCATCATAGGCGTCCCCCTCTGGGGCAACACGGAATCCACCCGCTACGGCCCCGTCTCTGACGGCAGGCTGCCGGAAGGCGCGGGAAAATGGGTTAAATAGCAGTCTTGCACCGCCCTTTTCCTTCAAAAACCGCTTCCCGATTAATTCTCTTCAGGTTTACGGCGTTGCGTTGCGGCGTTGAAATGCCCCATAGCAACTACAAGTCACATAAAGGGGGACGCTACTGTAGAAAGGATATTTTCTACAATACCTTGCATTGTCTGGCCAAAAGATATCAACAGCGGAGATTTAGCGTCAATTTCGCGCCCCTTCACATCGTTTGCCAGACGGAAAATGGCAAATCAGCCAACTGGCCGACCACGCCTCCAGCCTGAGTCAAACAGATATGAACTTGTCCTTGGACTTGAGCGCTGAAATAAAAAACACGATCTTTCCCGTTTTTCAACAACTGTCCGAGGTGTAAAATCTCGGGCAGTTTTTTCATTTTTAAGCCTGAAGGCTTGCAATCGTATTGCCATATGACCGGGCTGCCGTATAATGAGGGCGGACGGAAAACATCCGTCATTCTCTGACAACAATCATGAACCAAGCACCCCATGTTGCCATCGTCGGCGCCACCGGAGCGGTGGGCGTTGAAATCCTGTCCTGCCTGGAAACACGCAATTTTCCCGTAGGCTCCCTGAAGCTTCTGGCCTCCGCCCGGTCCGCCGGAAAACAGGTTGCTTTCCGCGGGAAAATGCTGACTGTGGAAGAATTGACGGAAAAATCCTTTGATGGGGTGGACATCGCCCTGTTCAGCGCAGGCGGAGGCATTTCCCTGAAATTCGCTCCTGTCGCGGCTGCTGCGGGCTGCGTGGTCATTGATAATTCCTCCGCCTTCCGGCAGGAGCCGGACGTGCCCCTGGTGGTGCCGGAAATCAACCCGGAAGCGGCTTTCAACCACCCCCGCAATATCATCGCCAACCCGAACTGCACCACCATCATCACGTTGATGGCCCTCTTCCCTCTGCATCAGCGTTTCGGGTTGAAAACCGTCATTGCCTCCAGTTACCAGGCGGTTTCCGGCAGCGGCCAGCACGGCATCGCGGAACTGGAAGCCCAGGTTCGCGCCGTCGTGGACGGCCACCCTGTAGTGAAAAATGTTTATCCTCACCAGATAGCCTTCAACCTTCTTCCCCAGATCGACTCCTTTGCGGAAAACGGCTATACCAAGGAAGAGCTTAAAATGCTCAATGAAGGCCGTAAAATTCTCTCCCTGCCCGAACTCAAGGTAACATGCACCTGCGTGCGCGTGCCCGTTTACCGTTCCCATTCCATCGCCGTCACCGCCCAGTTTGAAAAACCCGTGGACGTGGAAACGGCCCGCAGCGCCTATGAAGGCAAACCCGGAGTCGCCCTGATGGACAACCCTGCGGAGGGCGTGTGGCCTACCCCGCTGGACAGCACCAACGGAGACACCTGCTACGTGGGGCGCATGCGCATGGACATGGCGATCGACAATGCCCTGACCCTCTGGGTCGTGGGCGACCAGGTCCGGAAAGGGGCCGCACTCAACGCCGTACAAATCGCGGAATTGCTGGTCAACCGCTGAACCGCTTCCTCCCCCGCACCTATCCCATAACGCCATGTGTGAACAATCTCTGAACGACTACATCACGGAACAATGCGCCCTGATTGACGCGGCGCTGGACAGGCTGTTGCCCGCAGAGGACGAAAGTCCCGAAACCATCCATAAAGCCATGCGCTACAGCATATTTGCGGGTGGGAAAAGAATGCGCCCCGTCCTTTGCCTGGCGGCGGCGGAGGCCTGGCGGTGGACGCCCTGGTTCCCGCCTGCGCCGTGGAAATGATGCATACGTACTCCCTCATCCATGACGACCTGCCAGCCATGGACAACGATGATTTGCGCCGCGGGAAGCCCACCAGCCACAAGGCTTTCGGAGAAGGCGTCGCCATTCTGGCGGGAGACGCTCTGCTGACGGAAGCTTTTGCCGTAATCGCCCAGGTGGACGACACGGAACGCTATACCGTCAGGGACTACGTAAGGGAACTGGCAGCCACCGGCGGCAGCACCATGCTCATTGGAGGCCAGATTCTGGATTTGGAGGGAGAGCGCAAGCAGCTCTCCGAACCGGAAGTGCGCACCGTGTACGAAGGGAAGACGGCAGCCCTGCTGACCACGGCCCTTCGCTTCGGCGGCATGTCCGCAAACGCCACGGAAGCCCAGTTGGAAGCTCTGACGGACTTCGGTTACAACCTGGGACTGGCTTTCCAGGTGATTGACGACATTCTGGATCTGACGGCGTCCACGGAAAAACTCGGCAAGACCGCCGGCAAGGACGTCAATTCCCGGAAATCCACCTGTCCGTCCCTGATCGGCCTGGATGGCGCCCGTTCCGAAGCCAAATGCCGCACCCAGGCGGCTCTGGATGCCCTGATGATCTTCCCGGAAGAACGCCGCGCCCGCCTGGTGGAACTGGCCAACTATCTTCTTAACCGCGAATATTAAGCCGCTTCTTCTTTCATGTCCTCAGAAACCGTATCCGACAACGTAGAAACCCTGATCAATCTGGCGCTGGCCGAAGACTTCGGCTCCGGCGACGTGACTTCCACCTATTTCGTCCCGGAACATCTGACAGCCAGGGCTATTTTGACTCCCCGGAAAAAAGGCGTTCTTTCCGGCGTCAATGTCGCGGCGGAAGTTTTCCGCAAGGTGGATCCCTCCCTGAAGGTGGAAGTTTACCTGCACGACGGGGAAGCCGTGGCGCCCGGCGCCGTGGTGATGCTCATTGAAGGTTCCGCCCGCTCCATCCTGGGGGCGGAACGCACCGCCCTCAACTTCATCCAGCGTCTTTCCGGAGTAGCTACGCTCACCAGACAATACGTGAAAGCCGTTTCCCACACCAGCGCCCGCATCCTGGATACCCGCAAAACCACCCCCGGTTACCGTCTGCTGGAAAAAGCGGCCGTCGTTCATGGCGGAGGCACCAACCACCGCATGGGCCTTTATGACCGCGCCATGGTGAAAGACAACCACCTGATGACGGATGGGAATACGGGACACCTTCAGGAATGCATCAACAGGCTGCGGAAGGAAAAGCCCGGCGTGGAAATCCAGCTGGAAGCGGACACCCTGGAACAGGTGGCTACCTTCCTTAAACTGGAAGGCGTGGACCATATCCTTCTGGACAATATGACGCCGGAAATGCTGAAACAGGCCGTCGCCATGCGCGGAGAACGCACCACCCCCCTGATGGAGGCCAGCGGAGGCGTTCATCTGGACACGGTACCCGCCATTGCGGAATCCGGCGTAGATTTTGTCTCCGTAGGCTATGTGACCCACTCCGCCCCCTCCCTGGATCTGGGGCTGGATTTCAGCGTAGAATAACCCCTCATCATTCCCTACGTCATGGACCTGTCTAATTTCAGAGAAGAATACCTCAAAGGCCAGCTGCACAGAAAAGACCTGGCGGAAAATCCCTTTGAACAATTCCAAACCTGGTTTGAACAGGCCCTGAAAGCGGATATTCCGGAACCCAACGCTTTTTCCCTAGCCACGGCGGATGCGCAGGGCAGGCCCTCCCTGCGCACCGTGCTGCTCAAATATTTTGACAGGACGGGCTTTGTTTTCTTCACCAACTACGGCAGCCACAAGGCCCGTGACATTGAAGAAAATCCGCAGGTCTGCATGATGCTTCCCTGGGTCATGCTGGAACGCCAGATCATCATTTACGGAAAAGCCGTTAAAGTTTCCCGCGCGGAATCCCTGAAATATTTCCTCACCCGCCCCAAGGAATCCCAGCTTGGAGCGTGGGTTTCACACCAGAGCTCCGTCATCTCCGGGAGAAAACTGTTGGAAATGAAGCTGATGGAGCTGAAAAACAAATTCTCCAAGGGGGAAATTCCCCTGCCCTCCTTCTGGGGCGGCTACCGAATCATCCCGGACACCTTTGAATTCTGGCAGGGCGGCCCCGGCCGCGTGCATGACCGTTTCATGTACAAACTTCAGGAAAACGGTTCCTGGACCATTGAACGCCTTCAGCCATGATCTCCCGGCGCACAACAAACCAGGGCCTTTCTTTCCTGGACGTGACAACACCGCTCTGCACGGCATCCCTGTGCCTTCAGGGAGCGCACCTCACCTCATGGAAGCCGGAAGGGCATGAGGATTGCCTCTTTCTTTCTCCCAATGCAGCCTTTGTCCCCGGCAAAGCCATCCGCGGAGGAATTCCCGTCTGCTGGCCCTGGTTCGGCCCCCGGAAAGGCGCGCCGTCCCACGGCATAGCGCGCATTTCGGAATGGCGCCTCCACCACCAGGAAATGGACAAGCGCGGCAACATCCTGCTTTCCCTGGCTTTCTATCCGGAAGAGGAATCCTATCCCGCCGCCATCCTGCGCCTTACACTGGGCAGCACGCTGACCATGAAACTGGAAACCACGGCGCGCACGCAGCCCTGCAAACTCACGGAAGCCTTCCACAACTATTTTGCCGTCGGCAACCTGACCAAATGCCGCGTTCACGGGCTGGAAGACATCCCGTTCCGGGAAGAAGCCGCCCAGCCCATGAAACACGGAGAACGCCCGCTGGCGCCGTTGGGGTGTCTGGATCGCGTTTACGACATCCCCTCCTATTCGGGAAAAACAATACTGGAAGACCTCATGCTGAACCGTGCCATCACGGTGGAGCGGAACCATGCCTCTTCCGTCATCGTCTGGAATCCCGGACAACAGGGCGCCGGCAACATGGCGGACCTGGGCGCGGAATCCTGGAATAAATTCCTGTGCATTGAAACGGGGAATGCGGCGCCCCGTTCCATTTCCCTTGCTCCCGGGCAGACCCATACCCTTTATCAGAAAATTTCCGTAAAGCATATGGAGGAAGCTTGTTCCCCTTGTTAAAACGGCAGGCAGCATTACCTCTCCAGTAACATTCCGGGGCACCCCCTTGTTGACCTTCCTGAAAAGCCCTTACAGTTGAATTTCAGTATCCCCTTTCTTCACTGAATAATTACTGTCATTAATGATTAAAGAGTAAGAGGCATTCGACCTGACCGATACCGTGCCTTTCCCATCAAAAACAATATCGGTTGCAATGCCGCCAAATCTCAAATTTTTGATCCCATGGCGGCCCTTGTTTTTTTTCAACCTCCACCGCACTTCTTTTCTGGCTGCGGACACTTCCTTGAATCCCAGCACATTTTCAATAAACAGGGAAATCGGCCCCAGGGCTGACCAGCCGCAAAATTCCGGTCTTACACGGCGTCCGTGTTCCGTGGAAGGAGCATTTCCGCTTGGGCTATAGCACTCCCAGATGGTATGCGGCTCTATGTTCCTGTAAGCGGCAAGCTGCTGGCTGATAACCTTCTCGGCAATAGCGTCGGCTTCTTCATGATAGCCATACTTTTCAATAGCCTTAATGGTCATATACGTCGTCGGCAGCCAAATCCCCCCTCTCCAATAATCCCCGGTCTGATGATGATAATCCTTATCTGAACGGGCCAGGGAAGGAGTCGGATAACTGCCTCCGAATTCTTCGGGATTCATCAAATGCCTGACCATGCTTTGCGCCTGTTCCCTGGAGGCGACCTGAGCCAGAAGGGGCCAGTAGGATGCAATGGTTTTAACGCGGCAGGGCTGTTTGTCCGAGATGGTTACATCGTAGTAAAATCCCTCCTTCTTATCCCAGTAAAGATGGTTAATCTTGTTCTTAAGCGCTTCATATTCAATATTCCATTTCTTAGCTTCGTCCGCATTGCCCAGAGCCTGCTCCATATCGGCAATGCAGCGGGCGCTGAGCGCCTGCTGGGAAATGGCATCCACCCATAAAACGTTACGATAGCCGCCGGCGTCACGCCCGCGGGGAGTATTATCCATTCCGCTCGCTCCCCCCGTCCAGGTAAATCCGTCAGCGCCGATGGAATTCAAGTGGATGTTCTGAGGAGAACACGCAAACCGTTCCCCTGATTTGGCCTGGGCAAACCAGTTGAAGTGCTTTTGCAGATATTGCTTCTTATTCAAGAGATCATCCAGGCGGTTCTTATCACCGGTGAAGTCAAAATATTCTTTCTCCACCCACGCAAATAACGGGGGATTGTCCACCAAATGGACCTTAAGTGGAGTAACGGCTTTTTCGTGAACAGGCTTGTAAAGGTTATCCAAACTCTCAACTCCGGGAAATGACCTGGGCGCATATTTGGCGAAAAGCACCATGAAACAGGTATCCCATATCCATATTTGATCTTCATAGCAATTCTCATCCATATAAGGGGACGCGGGAAGGCCTTCCGGCCCTTTTCTGACGCGGCCTGCCGCAATTTCCCATGTCTTATGATAAAGATCCACCATTTCCCGGTTTGGATGCACCGGAAGGGGAATCTCTTTTTTCCAATCCCGGTTAATGCAGGAATCCGGATGGGTTGTCGCGGAAAATCCCTGCAACGGGGCTGACAGCAGGAGAACCGAACCTGTGATTGCCGATAGTTTAGCATTCATCTATTCCATATTGATAAAATTAAAAAACTACTTCTTCAAAAGTTCCTTGAACGCAATATCAGCCATAATCACCTGACCATCGGCATTGGGATGAACGCCATCGGGGAAAAGTTCCGATTTATTCTGAAAAAAGGTGAAAAAGTCTATGGTTTTACATTTATTATCCCTCGCAACTTGCTTTACAAGAGGAACAATCTTATTTTCCACCGTTTCCTTGTCAATTTGGTTGGAAGACTGCCACGAGGGAAGAGGGATTGCACAATAAATTTGAATACCGGGCATGTTTTCCCTAAGTTCGGCGATGATGCCGGAATAATTCTGCTTAAACTCGGACAGGAATTTCCTGTTCTGAGGTTTGGCGTCATTAGTGCCTAAAGCGATAATGGCAATCTGTGCATGGGAATTGAGCGCGTTCCGGTACTCGCCCGTTTTAATATATGGAAGATCCCCCCTGGTTAAAAGGGTACGCCCGTTTATGCCGCAATTCAGAACTTCCACTTCCTTCTGTTTGCATTCCTTCTTCAGCTTTTGTTCCAGAAGATGGCTCCAGCGTAAAACATCCTTATTGGGTCCGGCTACTCCTGCCCCGAAAGTATTACTGTCTCCCAGACACGCAATGCGCAAGGGGACAGGCTGTCCGGTAACGGAAAGAACAAAGTCTACGATATGGGCGGGGTTGTCAAAACCGTGCGGATGGTGGCCGCCGGGACGGCGGATAACTTTTACGGGGCCTCCCAGCCTGGCGTAACGCTTAGCGAAAATATCTGTGTTTTCTTCAATAGGAACCACATCATCTTCCGTCCGGGAAATGAATAACAAAGGAATTCCGGCTTTGGCCATGCTGCGCATATTGTCCACGGGATTACCTTGATAGGACAAAGCCTGCTGTTCATTAAATCCATAGGCGCGCAGGCATTTGTTCCAGTCATCCGGAGAACCTTTGCCCTTGCCTTTGCCCGCCGGCCAGCTTTTGAAATCACAAACGGGAGCATCCACATAAATGCCTGCCACGCATAAAGGATGCTTTTCCGCCCAGTTCAGCGCATAAAGGCCTCCACGGCTCAGTCCTATCAATACCGGTTTTCTGGAAAACTTCCGTTCATCCACCAGGTACTTGTAAAACTGATCCATGGCATCCATGGCTTTGGGAGAACCGTAAAGGTCTTCCATGCTGATAAATACCGCTGCGTAACCGCGTTTCACCAGTTCAAGATCCGCTACAGGCTTATAATCGAAAAATTGAGGGCGCCATATCCACAGCTGCTCTTTTCCGGGGGCAACAGGCTTATCGGGAAAGACGATGAATGCCCTGCGACCGCCTATAGTAAACTCCTCCCGCAAAAAGCCGTTCCAGGTAGAAACCGTTTTAGGGAATTGGAGCTTGGCCTTCTCCCGGTCATACCCCGGAATCTCCGGGCGTGCATGTTTTGTTTTTACCAGCCACGCATTGCGGGTTTCTTCATGTTTTTTCATCGTTTCCGGCGTCGGGCGGTACTCTTTTTTCGCGACTTCCGCGTCAAGACCGATCTCCGGAACCAGCCCGGCGATCACCTCCCGGGCAATCATGTGATGCCCTTCCGGGCCGGGGTGCACGCCGTCACCGGAATACCTGAACCCGGGATTCCCGGCCTTCTCCCTGGCAATGAGTTTCCGAAGTCCGGGACGGATATCGATGACTTTCCAGCCATCTTTTCTTTTAGAAACCAGTCATTCTGCGTACTTGTCCAATACCGCGTCGTACTCAGCCTGTTCAGCGGAATCCCCCCGGAAACATGATTGCAAATGAAAAACAACCGCCGCTTTTGCCGCGTCGGCAGCCGCTTTAAGGCGGATATTCCCTTCCTGGTACGCTTGAAAACGCGCCTTGTCAAACGCCTGCATAAGGCCGTCATTCATCCCGTAGCATGCCAGAATCAGTTGGGGCCGGAACATCCTGAGAACCCGGTCAAGGCGCTCATGCAGGCACGGACGGGGAAACCTGCCGCCCGCATGACCATACTCGCTCAACCCGGCTACCGTTTCGCTGGGAACGGAAAAGTTGACAATCTCGCAGGCCGCAAACTTTTTATCGGCTTTCAAGGCGTTTTCCACTTCATTGGCCCAACGCCCCGCATAAGCAATACTATCACCCAGAATGGCAATCCGGCCCTTATTCAAAGGCTGGGCATGAAGCCGCATCCCCACTCCCGCACAACACAGCATCATCAACAATAAACATCTTGCTATTAACAGAAAACGCATTTCACAATAATATGGTTGTACTTATTACTACTGAAAACGAAATAAATTTCTTGCAAGATACGGAAAAATACCGATCGGCAGGCACCCGCGCTGTTTCATGAAACAAAAAACCCGGCACTTCACCAACTCCCGTCCAACCCTCTTCCCGACAATCACGGCCCATCCCTTCCTTTACAGCGTCCCCCTCCTTCCCCCAATTTCTCCATTGCCGTCGGAGAACCATAGAAACCGGAAAACCGTTTACGCTTCTTCCCGAAAACGGATGGGGGCGGAAGAAGTCCTTTTCCTGAAGAAATAGGGCAGGATTCGGCTTGCCAAAAAGTCTCTTTTAAGGTTTGGTATGTTCCGAGCCTTTTGGCGCGTTCCCTATCAAGATGCATACAAACCCACCTTCCGATGTTGGCAACGCCGCAACCTTTATTGCGGAAATTTACGGTCAGGATGTCTTCAACATGGAGACCATGCGCAATTACCTGCCCCGCCCCGTTTACAAAAAACTGCTGGCTACCATCCGCAAGGACGAAAAACTGGACCCCGACATCGCCAATGAAGTGGCTCAGGCCATGATGACGTGGGCTCTGGAAAAGGGAGCCAGCCATTACACGCACTGGTTCCAGCCTCTCAATGGAAGCACGGCGGAAAAGCACGACTCCTTTGTGGACGTGGACCCGGAGGGAAATCTGGAACTCAAATTTTCCGGCAAGAGCCTGGTGCAGGGCGAGCCGGACGCCTCCAGCTTCCCTTCCGGCGGTCTCCGCGCCACCTTTGAAGCACGCGGCTACACCGCATGGGACCCCACCAGCCCCGCCTTCATCAAACGGACGGAAAACGGCGCCACGCTTTGCATCCCAACCGCTTTCTGCTCTTACAAGGGACAGGCGCTGGACAAAAAGACGCCTCTCCTGAGATCCATGACTGCCGTCACCCGGCAGGCTAAGCGGCTGTTGTCCTGCTTTGGCGGTCCGGACAACATTCATGTCAGCGCCGACCTGGGGGCGGAACAGGAATACTTCCTGGTGGACAAGCAGCTTTATGCCCTGCGCCCGGACCTGATGATGTGCGGACGCACCCTCTTCGGCAATGTGCCCCCCAAGCACCAGCAGATGGAAGACCACTACTTCGGCTCCATCAAGGACCGCGTGCTGGAATTCATGGTGGACGTGGACGAAGCCCTCTGGAAACTCGGCATCCCGGCCAAAACGCGCCACAATGAAGTCGCTCCCGGCCAGTTTGAGATCGCACCCATTTTTGAAAGCCAGAACCTGGCCGTGGACCATAATATGCTGGTCATGGAGGTGCTCCGGAAAACCGCCAACAAGCATGACATGGTCTGCCTGCTGCATGAAAAGCCCTTCTCCGGCATGAACGGCTCCGGCAAGCACAACAACTGGTCCCTCTCCGCCCCCGGTTACGGCAGCCTGCTCAATCCCGGTTCCAGCCCGCAGGAAAACGCCATCTTCCTCACTCTGCTCTGCGCCACCATCAAGGCCGTGGACGAACATGCGGATCTGCTGCGCGCCTCCGTCGCCAAATCCGGCAATGAACACCGCCTGGGTGCCCATGAAGCCCCCCCGGCCATCATTTCCATCTTCCTGGGAGATCTGCTGGATGAAATCATTGAGCAAATCGAGAAAGGAGGCACTAAAAAAGCGCGCACCCAAAAGACCATCAACATCGGCGTGGACACCCTGCCCATGTTCCCTCTGGACGCCTCCGACCGGAACCGCACCAGCCCCTTTGCCTTCACAGGCAATAAATTCGAATTCCGCGCCGTAGGTTCCTCCCAAACCTGTGCATGGCCCATGACGGTGCTCAACACCATTGTGGCGGAAAGCCTGGATGAAATCTGCACCATCCTGGAACCTGTCAAGGACAAGCCCGAGGAGTTCCACGCCACCCTCAACAAGCTCCTTCAAAACATCATCAAGAAGCATAAGCGCATTCTATTCAGCGGAGACGGCTACGGAGAAGCCTGGGTAGAGGAAGCGGAACGCCGCAATCTCCCCAACATCCCCGGCACCATTGAAGCCCTGGCCGCTCTGGAAACGCCCAAGGCCAAGGCGCTTTTTGAAAAGTACAAAGTGGTCAGCCCCGTAGAACTCCACGCCCGCCATGAAATCCAGACGGAAATATTCCACAAGGAAATCAACATTGAAGCGGAAACGGCCCTCCTGATGGTGGAAACCCTTTACATCCCCGCCGTAACGGAACAGCTCACGCAGCTTACCACCGCCATTGCCCAGATGAAGGCATCCGGAATCAAGGCGGGAATGAAAGCTACTACGGATCGCGCCAACCAAATCGGCACGCTGCTGGATATTCTCCCCGGACAGGTGAGGGAACTGCGCCGCGCCGTGGATGAAGCCGATACCAGGGCCATCCAGACGGGCATGGACAATTTGAGAAGCACCATTGATATGCTGGAAAGCCTGACGGACGCAGACCTGTGGCCCGTCCCCACATACGCGGAACTGCTCTTTCTGTAAAGCAGGCGGGCTTTTCTGGAATAGAAAAACACTGTCTATCAATCATAAAGACTACTTATCCCAGTGCTTTCCGCAAGAAAAACGGCAAATTAATCGCCTGACGGATTGACAAAACAATCAAAATAGTTATCCTTTTCGTCCGGTTGTGCATAGGCCGCTTAGACGGACGGCACTGAATCTAGTAATTCACAAGAAGCATCTTTCAACATCATGAGCAAGAGGACTTATCAACCATCCAAGCGTTGCCGCAAGCGTCAGTTCGGATTCCGTGCACGCATGGCCACCAAGAACGGAGCGGACATCATCCGCCGCCGCCGCGCTAAAGGCCGCAAGCGCCTGCTTCCCAAGGGAGCCGAAATCCAGTACAAGCGCCACACCATCCAGCACGGCCGTTAATCCAGCCGCCAGGATTCGGTTAACGCCTCCTTGGAACTTCTTTTCACGGGCCGACCCGCGGGAGATGCGTCTTACTCGTCAACAAAGCATGACCAGGGCATTCCAATTTGCCCGGGTACGTAACGAGGGGCCATCCGTAGCAGGTCGGCTTATTGTTTTAAGCGCGACCCCTTTGGAACATCCGGAGGAACCCTCCAAATTCGGTATCATCTGTACGAAAAAAATCGGCTGTGCCGTTGTCCGCAACAAACTGCGGAGACGCGTGAGGGAAATACTGAGGGCGCACGGGGCTCCTTTTGAAAACGGCGTACACCTGGTGTGCGTCCTCCGCTGGAGGGCCGTGGAAGCCAGCTACGCCGACCTGGAACGGGACTGGCGGAAAGCCGCCCGAAAACTCAAATTGCAACTTCTTTCCCGGGAACAAGACAAGACATGATGAAATGGCTGCTCATCACCCTTGTAAAGGGATACCAAACCTTCATCAGCGCTCCCCTGCATGCCCTGGGGGGCCCCGGAAGCGGCTGCCGCTATACACCCACTTGTTCCCAGTACTTCATCCAGGCCGTTCACATCCACGGAGCCTGGCGCGGCTTTCTTCTTGGCACATGGCGTATTTTAAGATGCAACCCGTGGGGCGGATCAGGTTATGATCCCGTGCCCCCGGCGCGCCACCCACGCTGAACAATTACCTTTCTTTCCCTTTCCTTTCACCAACTCCAATCAAGCTATATCACATTATGGATCGCACAGCATGGATCATCATAGGCATCTGCGCCGCCCTTCTGGGCCTGAATATTTACATGGGCAACAATAAAAAGGCTGAAACCGCCCCCATTCCCGCACCGCAGACGGCTGTCGCCGCAGCCAATGCCCCGGTTGCCGGCGTCCGCCCCGGAGCCGGAACCTCCGCCCCGGAACAGGCCTCCGTCAACAAAGCCCTTGAAGAAGACAAAACCGCCCCGATCACTCTGGTAGCCACGCAGGAAGTGAACGGGAAGCAGGAACCCTTCATCACTTACACGTTCAACCGCATAGGGGGTTCCATCGGCACGGTTACCCTGCACAACGATATTGTGGACTCCCAAAAAGTCGCGGACCATAATATCACGATTAACGAAGCCCAGCAACGGGGCATCGGAGAACTCGTTTTCAACATGGATGCCACCCAGGATCCTTCCTATGACAACACCGTGTATAAGGAAGTGAAACGCACGGCGGACTCCGTAACCCTGGAAGGCTATGACCCCGCACGGCAGCTTTTCATCTCAAAAACGTACACCCTGCACCCCGTCAAAAATCTGGAAGGTGAAATATTGCCCGGCAGCAAATATCTCATTCGCCTGACCGTCTCCCTGCTCAATAAATCTCCCAATGTCCAGGATCTGCGCTACATGGGCATCTTCGGCGGGAGCGCCTATCCTATCGCCAAAAGCGAACCAAAAGATACCTACACCCATTTCTTTTACCATGCAGACGGCTCCCTGGAACAGGAAGTGCCTTCCTATTTCACAGGCGGCTTTTTCAGCAGTGCCAAGGCCCGCGTCCTGGAAGGCCCTCTCCAGGACCTGACTTATGCCGGCGTCATGAGCCAGTATTACGCCACCATCCTTCTTCCCCAGGACCAGTCCAGGGGGTCCACCGTGTACGCCACCCGCCAGGAATTTCCTTTGACGCATGAAGGCAACACCCTGGTGCCCGGCGTCACCGTGGCCATGGGAATCCCCAATCTGACCATGGCCCCCAATGAAATCAAGACGCTCACCTACGATATTTACACCGGTCCCAAATTCAACGCCTACCTGCGTGACCTGAATCTTTCCTATCCCGCCATCAGCGATATCATGGCATACGGCTGGCTCGTATTCCTGAGCGTTCCGATGAACTGGCTGCTCAACCTCTTCCACGGATGGTTCGGCAACTGGGGCGTGGCCATCATCTGCATGACCATCGTTGTCCGTGCTCTTATCTGGCCGCTGCACAAAAAATCCTACATGGCCATGAAACGCATGTCCCTGGTTCAGCCGGAGATGGTCAAACTCAAGGAGAAATATCCGGACGACCCTCAGAAGGTGAACATGGAAATGATGAAGCTGTACCAGAAATACGGCATCAACCCGGCCAGCGGCTGCGTCCCCATGCTCATCCAGATTCCCATTTTCTTTGCCTTTTACCGTGTGCTCCAGTATTCCGCGGAACTGAGAGGGCAGCCCTTCTGCCTGTGGATGACGGATCTTTCCCTGCCTGATACCGTGGGCCACCTGTTCGGCATTCCAATCAATATTCTGCCTCTCATCATGGCTGTAACCATGATTATTCAGATGAGGATGACGCCTCAGGCGGGAGAACGCTCCCAGCGCATTATTATGAACCTGATGCCTGTAATGTTCTTCCTGTTCTGTTACAATTTCGCTTCCGCCCTGGCCCTGTACTGGACCACGCAGAATTTGATCTCCATAGGACAAACAGCCCTTATCCGCCGCTTGCCCATGCCCGTGCTTTCCCCCGCCAAAAAGAAAAAGTCGGGCTTTTTCCAAAAGATGATGGAGCAGCAGCGTGCGGCCCTGGAAGAACAGCAGCGCAAAGCTAAAGGCCGCAACATGCGCAATATAACGCCTAAAAAGTAGGAATCCCTGCTCTGCCTTCCGCCTCTGCAAGTGCGTCCGCCCCTCCGCGGCCGCACTTTTTCATGAAAAGGCGCAGGAAAAAACATTCTGCCGGCGAAAGCCTCAAAAAAGGGAAAGGAACTCCCTTACAGAATTTCCTCAAAAAACCGGCCCTCTCCAGGTGGAGAGGGCCGGTTTTCCTCGTCATATATTCATTGCGTAGTTAATTGGAGCAGCTTGGCAGAAAATGCCAAACACCCACTGGAGCAAACCTAACGGATTATGAATTCGCGGCAATTCCCTGAATAACTAAATAACAAGAATACCAATCAGTTACCTTTCAATTCACTTTTTTATCAATTGCCATCCAGCCGAATTTCCAAAACCAAAACTCCACTAACACATTTCCATTCAAACTTTCCTGTTGACTTCGAATTCATAATCCGCTCAGAACCGGGCATTGCTGGAACATTTGACCTTCCTCCTGACATCAACCGCAACCATCATCCCCATCCATGCAGCCGCATTTCTTTATCAACTGACAGCACGGTCATGAAAACCTCCTTCTCCGGAATATTCGCCTCCAAATGCCCGGCCATGAAACAGCGGGCAGGTCTCTGAAAAAATGGGGGCCTCCGCACCCGCGGAGGCCCCTGCCTTACCCCAAACAACAGAAAACTGCTGCATGCTTCTTTCAGGAATGCATGGCCAGGGCATGCCGGTATTCCACCGGGAATACCTTGATGAATTTGCCGCGTTCTTCCGGCCAGTTGTTTAACAGGTCGTAAGCCCTGCGGCTCCTGGTAGCCATGTAATGCTCGTAAATGAGCTGAAGCAGTTCCGCTTCATCAGCGGAATGCGGCATGACCGTTTCCAGGTCCACGCTGCCCAGGTTGCATTTCTGATCGAAGTTGTTGTCCGCATCATACACGTAGGCCAGGCCGCCGGTCATTCCCGCGGCGAAATTGACGCCCACCTTGCCGAGCACCGCCACACGGCCCCCGGTCATGTATTCACAGCCGTGGTCGCCGATGCCTTCCACCACCATTTTGGCGCCGCTGTTGCGGATGGCGAAACGTTCCCCGGCCTGCCCGTGAAGGAAGATGCTGCCGGAAGTGGCCCCATAGCCGATGACGTTTCCGACGATGACGTTGTCCGACGGTACGTAGGAAATATGGTCCGGGGGGCGCACGATGATTTTGCCGCCGGACAGGCCCTTCCCGACAAAATCATTCGCCTCCCCGACAAGTTCAAAGGTAACACCGGGAGCCAGAAAAGCCCCGAAGCTTTGCCCCGCGCATCCGGTGAAGTGCACCGTCAGCGTATCTTCCGCCAGGCCGCGCGGCCCGAATTTCATCACCAGTTCGCCGGAAAGCTCCGTCCCCACCGTCCGGTCCACATTGCGGACGTCGCGGCAGAGTTCCATCTTTTCCCCCTTTTCCAGCAGGGGCTTCAATGCCGGCAGCAAATGGCGGCGGTCGTAGTTGTCCAGCGGTTCCTTTTTAAAAGAGGGGTCAAATCTGCGTCCGTCCCCCTCTGCCGCATGCAGGATGGAGGAGAAGTCCAAATGCCGGGCCTTGTAAAAATCTATGGCGCGGTTGACGGAAAGCAAATCCGCCCTGCCTACGGCTTCATCCAGGGAACGAAGCCCCAGGGAAGCCAGGATTTCCCGCGTTTCCCGGGCCACGAAGCGGAGGTAGTTGATGACGTATTCCGGCTTGCCGCTGAATTTGGCCCTCAGGGCCGGATCCTGCGTGGCGACGCCGCATGCGGCAGTATTTTCATGGCACCGGCGGAGCATGGCGCAGCCGATGGAGATCAAAATGGCGGTTCCAAAACCGAATTCCTCCGCCCCCAGCAGGGCGGCCATCACGACGTCCCTCCCGGTGCGCAGCTGGCCGTCCACCTGGAGCCGGACGCGGGAACGGAGCTTGTTGAGCACCAGCGTCTGCTGCGTTTCCGCCAGCCCCAGCTCCCACGGCAG
>OAVO01000713.1_pt1 | contig 18828 bp, 12 predicted proteins | sample 1501411 | NCBI WGS metagenome assembly OAVO01 (sample SAMEA2580081, study PRJEB22360) | human gut metagenome | biome: human gut; feature: human-associated habitat; material: faeces | place: Denmark | collected 2008/2010 | reverse complement strand
AAAAACAGCACAGGCAACTGACCGGAGCAAAAGCAAGACTTGGACAGCAGATGGACAGTCTGGATATCATGGATAAATTTTATGAGAAGAAATATCAGGATGGCGTTTTAGGATATGTTCCCGTGTACGAAAAATGGGCATTTTATTGTTATTTTGAAAAGCTGCGAGGCGTTTCAGGAAGAGCAAACTGTTGAAGTCAAAAAGTGGCTGGGAGCGTTATATTTAATTCACTTTGGCAAGGGGATATGACTGTATGGATCAAGGTTGGTTGCAGCTTCTGACTTTTATAGCCGTAATCCTTTAATATCTTTAATGCGTGATAAGATCATATTGCAACTGCAGCTGATAATGCCAGGCAGTGTATCAATGACATTGTGCAGGAAGTACTCCATTTCATCACCTGATGAAGCAACGGCATGTACATGAAGCCTGTCTCTTCCTGTGACACGGTAAATCTGTGAGACTGTATCATTTTTGTACAATATATCTGTCACCTGCGCCAGGTACTCCGGTTTTGTTTCAATTTCAAAATAGCATGATACAGCCCCACTGATTTTTTGCGGATTAATAATTGTTGTATATTCTTCGATTACGCCTCTTTTCTCCAAAGCCTGGATACGGGCTTTTACTGCCACTCTGGAAATACCGGTTTCTTCACCGATATCAGAGTAAGAGATACGTGCGTTTTCTATAAGCAGCCGGATAATCTTCTGATCCAGCTCATCTAAACCGTCCAGGTACATAAGTTCCCTCCTGTAAAATAATATAAAATAATATCCATCTGATAGCAGCTTTTTTCAATATCAAATATCATATCATTTATATTACTAAAAGTAAACAGCAGCTTGACTTATTTGCTGTAACTACATATAATTGTTGCGTAACGAAATCTTAAACTTACATTTTGAAAATACAATCGTGATTTCGGATAAAAAGCAGGAATTGATGGAGGAAAATGAGAATGTCAAAAGATGAATATTTAATCACAGATGCCCCTCTTAAAGCACTGACTGTTTTTGCAATGCCTATGATTCTGGGCAGCTTCTTTCAACAAGTATATAATATGGCTGATTCCATTATCGTAGGTCAGTTTGTGGGATCCTCTGCACTTGCGGCAGTTGGAGCCTGTGCCGCTTTGACCAATGTTTTCATCTGTGTGGCTTTGGGAGCCGGTGTAGGAGCAGGTGTACTTGTGAGCCGCTATTTTGGAGCTCAGAATTATAGCAAAATGAAAACAATTGTGTCAACATCGTTGATCAGTTTTCTGATTCTGAGTATACTTCTGGGGGTTTTTGGCTTTGTTTTTTCTCATTTTATGATGAGTTTATTACAAACACCTGCTGACATACTGGATGAAGCGGTACTGTATCTGCGTGTTTATTTTGTGGGATTTCCCTTTCTGTTTATGTACAATATCCTTTCAACGATGTTCAATTCCATCGGTGAATCGAAGATTCCGTTGGGCCTTTTGATATTTTCTTCTGTTTTGAATATTGTTATGGATCTTTGGATGGTGGCAGGTTTAGGGCTGGGTGTGTTCGGCGCCGCCCTTGCAACTCTCATTGCGCAGGGGATTTCCGCAGTGTTTTCGCTTTTGATTTTCTTTAACCGGATGCGTCGATATAAAAGCCGCTTTAACTGGTTTGACAGGCAGGAGTTACATTCCATGCTTCGTATTGCAGTACCATCGGTTCTTCAGCAATCCACAGTGTCAATTGGTATGATGATCGTACAGGCGGTTGTAAATCCCTTCGGTACACAGGCGCTGGCAGGTTATGCGGCAACCATGAGAGTAGAGAATGTTTTTTCACTGATATTTGTATCCATTGGAAATGCGGTTTCGCCCTATGTTTCCCAGAATCTTGGAGCAAAGAAAATTGAACGTATTAAAAAAGGATATCACGCTGCACTGGTGTTAGATCTGTGTTTCGCAGTCCTTGCTTTCATAGTCATTGAAACACTGCACACCCCAATTTCTTCCTTATTCCTTGGAAAAGATGGAACCGCTCTGGCATATCAGGTGTCCGGGGATTATATGAAATGGCTGGGATATTTCTTTATTTTTATGGGTATTAAGATGGCAACAGATGGAGTTCTTCGTGGACTTGGAATTATGCGGCCGTTTCTCATTGCCAATATGGTAAACCTTGCCATTCGGCTGTCAGTTGCCTTGATTTTTGCACCGCGTTATGGAATTGCATTTGTCTGGCTTGCTGTACCGGCCGGATGGCTTGCGAATTTTCTGATCTCCTATGGGGCACTTAGAAAATCATGGCCGGTTGATGAAGGAGTTTCATTCCGGTAAATTTCTCTTAAGTTTTGATGGGAAGCTGGATTTGTATGTTAAGAGGTATATTTTCGTTACTGTTCACTGGCAATATCCTGCGAAGCGTGTTGCTGTGAACAGTAACATATTTTCTTATAGACATGATATAGTATGAGTGCTATAATAAAAATAATTTTTTATGGCATTTATTGGCAAACCGGTTGAAAAGCCGGGGCGCAAAGCCAGAAGGAGCTAAAGTCAGATTGAAATCTGGCCATGCCAGCCGGTTGCATCATGCCTCAGTAATAAAAAAAGGTAAATGTTAAATGGGCATTATGGAAAAAGTTCCTGTAAAATTTTTTACAAGGAACTTTTTTTTGTCTTCAAGCGGATATTCGCAACCTCCGCAGGGGACTTACCTGATTCGGTTAAATTTGATGGAAAATAGAGAAGAACAGCAGGAATGGAGAAAAGATGAAAGGAAAAAGAGTGATTGCAGGCATTCTGCTTGTGGGAATTTTAGCAACTGCCCTGGCAGGGTGCAAAAATGCAGATGTTACTAAAAAAGAAAGAGAAAAGCCCGTTATCACCCTGGGCAGTGACAGTTATCCGCCATACAATTATCTGAATGAAGATGGAATCCCCACAGGAATTGATGTGGAACTGGCTACAGAAGCTTTCAGAAGAATGGGGTATCAGGTGGATGTTGTCCAGATCAACTGGGAGAAGAAAAAAGAACTGGTAGAAAGCGGAGAGATCGACTGTATTATGGGCTGTTTTTCCATGGAAGGACGCCTTGACGATTACCGCTGGGCAGGACCCTACATAGCAAGCCGCCAGGTAGTTGCTGTAAATGAGAGCAGTGATATCTATAAACTAAGTGATCTGGAGGGAAAGAACCTTGCCGTCCAGTCCACAACCAAACCGGAAGGCATCTTTCTGAACCGGACAGATGAAAGGATCCCCAAACTGGGCAATCTGATCAGTCTTGGGCACAGGGAACTAATCTATACCTTTCTGGGAAAAGGATATGTAGATGCAGTTGCTGCACATGAGGAATCCATTGTCCAGTACATGAAGGATTATGATGCAAGCTTCCGTATCCTGGAAGATCCGCTGATGGTGGTCGGGATAGGTGTTGCTTTTGCAAAAGAGGATGACAGAGGAATTTGTGAGCAGATGGATCAGACGCTGGAAGAAATGCGTCAGGATGGCACATCCCTGAAAATCATTAAAAAATATCTGGATGATCCCCAGAAGTATCTGGAGGTGGATGATCTTGGATATTAGGAGAAGAATAAAAGTAAAGCGATTCTGGATATTCGGCATTCTGCTTGGAATCTGTGTGACTGCAGCTTCCCTGTATTACTTTTTTCAGGCAGAGAAAAAGGAAGCAGAGAACAGGATGGTGAAAACTGTAAACTATGTCAAAGTGCAGTGTTCCACCTACACCCATTATAATGAAGCTTCGGAATCTAAAAGTCTCCTCCGTGCCATTGAAAGCGCCAGACAGATGAGTACGAATATCGACATGGAAACAGAAAACGGCGGCCGGCTAAGCCAGGAGTTTCTGAAAGAAAATCTGCAGACCCTCTGGGTGGATGGTATCCTTGTGCTGGATGCAGAGGGAAAGACAGTCTGCAAATACAGCATGGATGAGGCTCTGACCAATGAGATCACAGATTATCTGCAAAAAGACATTATCATGGATTTTACCGGATATGAAGAAAGATCTTATTCGGAACGGATTGACCGAGAAGACGGATCACGTATCGACATTGCAGCCTGTGCCAGAAAAGATGCACCAGGTATGGTTGCAATTTATTATTACACATCTCCGGAATTTGTCAGAAATTATACCCTGACAATACAGAACCTTTTAAATGGCTATAGCACTCAGAAAGATGGAACGATTATTGTTGCAGATAAGGGAACCATCGTTGCTAGCAACGATGAAAGCCTGCTGGGACAGGATACTGCCGGCAACCAGGTTGTCCAGGCAATGAAAGAGCATACAGACAGTCAGCATATTTTTCATTTAAAAAATGAAGGAACCGGAGGTTACGGAATCATGCTGAAGCAGCGGGATTATTATATTTATACCTATCTTCCGGATACGGAAGTATTCCGTAACCTGCCACTAAGTGTAACAGCTGTCGTTTTTCTTTATTTACTCATATTCGGTATATTCTGCTTCTGGGGTTACAGAGCGGATCTGGCACATCGGAAACAGGAAAAGGAAAAAGATGAAAAATATAAAGCAGAACTTCTAAGAGCAGCAAAAAAAGCAGAAGCAGCCAATGAGGCAAAAACTGAGTTTCTGCAGAGAATGAGCCATGATATTCGGACACCGATCAATGGAATCTGCGGCATGATCAATGTGGCAGACCATTATGCAGACAATATGGAGAAACAGACGGAATGCAGGGCAAAGATCAAAAAGACATCCCATCTGCTGCTGGAACTGATAAACGAGGTTCTGGACATGAGCAAGCTGGAGTCAGATGAAGTGGTTCTGGAAGACATCCCATTTAATCTGAACAGTATTTTTGAGGAAATACTGGGTGTGATCGAACATATGGCTGCGGAGCAGAACATCCGGATCATTTGGGAAGAGAAAGAAGTTACACACTGGAATCTTATTGGAAGTCCGGTGCATGTGAAACGGATTCTGATGAATATTTTGTCCAATGCGGTGAAATATAACAAAGAAAACGGATATGTCTATATCAGCTGTCGGGAAATCCCATCGAAACAGACAGCAATGCCCACATTGGAATTTGTCTGCAGAGACACCGGAATTGGAATGACAGAGGCATTCCAGAAACGCATTTTTGAACCATTTGCACAGGAACATGCAGGAAGCCGCACAAAATTCGCCGGAACAGGACTGGGAATGCCAATTACAAAAAAACTGGTGGAGAAAATGGGCGGAACCATTTCCTTTGAAAGTAAAGAAGGCACAGGGACTACATTTGTGATCCGGATTCCATTCCAGATTGATGCAGATATGAAGGACAGGAATGAAACGGAAGAAAAAACAGAAACTTCTATCCAGGGGCTCCATGTTCTTCTGACAGAGGATAATGAGCTGAATATGGAGATTGCAGAATTTGTGCTTCAGAATGAAGGCGCTGTGGTGACAAAAGCATGGAATGGACAGAAGGCTGTTGACATATTCAGAAAAAGCAGACCTGGAGAATTTGATGCTATTCTTATGGATATTATGATGCCTGTCATGAATGGATATGAAGCAGCAAAGATGATCCGCTCTCTGGACAGAGAGGATGCAAAAGTGATACCGATCATTGCCATGACAGCAAACGCGTTCACTGAGGACAAAATGAGAGCAAAGGAAGCAGGAATGGATGAACATATTGCCAAGCCTGTTGATGGGAAATTATTAGTAAAAGTGATCAATGAGTTAGTAAAACGCAATCAGAGGGAGAAGTTATAATGAAAAAGAAAAAATGGAACAAGTTAGTTTCTGTGCTTTTGGCGATGGTGACAGCCGTATCACTTCTGTCTGGCTGCGGCGGGAAAAGTGCGGAAAAAGAAGATGCAGAAACCATCACAGTGTATTTATGGAGCACAAAGCTGTATGAAAAATATGCGCCATACATCCAGGAACAGCTTCCGGATATCAACGTTGAATTTGTAGTAGGCAATAATGATCTGGATTTCTATCGTTTTCTGAATGAAAACGGCGGATTGCCGGATATTATAACCTGCTGCAGGTTTTCCCTCCATGATGCAAGCCCCCTGAAGGACAGTCTGATGGATCTTTCCACAACCAATGCTGCAGGTGCTGTCTATGATACATACCTTAACAGTTTCAGAAATCAGGATGGCAGTGTAAACTGGCTTCCTGTGTGTGCAGATGCCCATGGCTTTGTAGTGAACAAAGATCTTTTTGAAAAGTATGATATTCCTCTTCCAACGGATTATGAAAGCTTCGTTTCTGCCTGCCAGGCATTTGATGAGGTGGGTATCCGTGGGTTTACTGCAGACTATTACTATGATTATACCTGTATGGAAACACTGCAGGGTCTGTCTGCATCAGAGCTGTCTTCTGTGGATGGACGTAAGTGGCGTACCATCTACAGTGACCCGGACAATGCAAAGAGAGAAGGTCTGGACAGTATTGTCTGGCCGGAGGCTTTTGAACGTATGGAGCAGTTTATTCAGGATACAGGGCTGAGCCAGGATGATCTGGATATGAATTATGATGATGTGGTTGAGATGTACAAAAGTGGTAAGCTTGCCATGTATTTCGGCAGTTCTGCCGGTGTAAAAATGTTCCAGGATCAGGGCATTAACACAACATTCCTGCCATTCTTTCAGCAGAACGGCGAAAAGTGGCTGATGACTACACCATATTTCCAGATAGCTTTAAACCGTGACCTGACAAAGGATGAAACACGTCGGCAGAAAGCAATGAAGGTACTGAACACAATGCTTTCAGAGGATGCGCAGAACCGGATCATTTATGATGGGCAGGATCTGTTAAGCTATAGCCAGGATGTGGATTTCCGGCTTACGGAATATCTGAAGGATGTGAAACCTGTGATCGAAGAAAACCATATGTATATCCGTATTGCGTCAAATGACTTTTTTTCCATTTCCAGGGATGTGGTGTCTAAGATGATCTCAGGAGAATATAATGCAGAGCAGGCTTATCAGTCATTTAATTCCCAGCTTCTTGAAGAAAAATCCACTTCTGAGGATATTGTGTTGGATTCAAAGAAAACTTATTCCAATCGTTTCCATACCAGCGGAGGCAATGAAGCCTATTCTGTTATGGCAAACACTTTGCGCGGTATTTATGGGACGGATGTGCTGATTGCAACAGGAAACAGCTTTACAGGAAATGTACTGAAGGCCGGTTATACAGAAAAAATGGCAGGCAACATGATTATGCCAAACGAGCTTTCCGCTTACAGCAGTGAGATGAGCGGGGCAGAACTGAAGGAAACGGTCAGAAACTTCGTAGAAGGCTATCAGGGAGGCTTTATCCCCTTTAACCGTGGCTCTCTGCCTGTGTTCAGTGGTATTTCTGTAGAAATCAGGGAAACGGATAATGGTTATACATTGAGTAAAGTTTCAAAGAATGGAAAACAGATTCAGGACAAGGATACTTTTACTGTGACCTGCCTTGCAGCACCACAATATATGGAAGCTTATCCGGCAGAGGAAAATATTGTATTTGATGGAGGGGATACCTCTGTGGAAGATACCTGGACAACATATGTTTCAGATGGTAATGCCATTCTTGCAGAGCCTGAAGACTACATTACTCTGAGGTGAGAAGAATGGATGTTAAGAATCATAATACAAACAGAAAGAAACGGGTTGTGAGAAAACGATGGAATGCAGCAGTTCTTATTGCCCTATTTGTTGGAATCCTTTTGACTGTTTTCCAATATTTGGGGTTTGTATCGAAGACTGTTTATGAGGAAAGTGTTTCTCACCTGACAGAAATTTTTCATCAGTCTGATAATATGCTAAGTGAGCTGACAAATAAGAATCTGACTTATCTCCATATATGGGGGGAATATCTGCAGAACACTTCCGATGAAAGTGAAATTCGTGAGTATATAGAGAAAGCACAGGAAGATGCAGGCTTTTTAGATTTTTATTTCCTGTCAGCGGACGGGAACTATAAGATGGTAACAGGTGAAACCGGGTATCTGGGATTACAGGAAAATATTGAAGATGAGATCCGGCAGGGAAATGATGTGATAACCAATGCAACAGTTCCCGGAAAATCCCAGCTCCTTGTTTTTGCCACTCCCAGGCCTCATGGAAGTTATCAGGGCTTTGAATATGATGCCATTGCCATTGCCTATGAAAACTCTGATATCGTAAATGTGCTGAATATTTCTGCTTTCAATGGAAATGCCCAGAGTTATGTGGTTCATCCGGATGGCCGTGTTGTTGTGGATCATTCTTCTGAGGCATGGGGAGAGGTGTATAATTTCTTTGGGATTCTGAGAGAACATTCTACTCTGTCTGAAAAAGAGATCCTTAAGCTTTCAGAAGAGTTTAAGGAAGGACATACAGATGCAATGCTGATAAATCTGGATGGAGAGGATTACTATCTGGTCTATGAGAAATCCAAACCTCAGGACTGGATCTTTCTGGGACTTGTCCAGGCTGATATCGTCAATGCAAGTATGAATGTTCTGCAGCGTAGCACTGTGCTGCTTGTAAGTGCAGTAGCGGTGTGTATTGCCGGTCTTTTTATTGGAATTATTCTCCGGAAAAACAGGGTAAACCTGAAGAGAAAGGATACGGAGATCCTGTACAGGGACGAACTGTTTCAAAAGCTGTCAATGAATGTAGATGACGTTTTCCTGATGCTGGATGCAAAAACATATCAGGCAGATTACGTCAGTCCCAATGTGGAAAAACTGCTGGGAATTACAGTAGAACAGATTCGTAAAGATATTTGTGTCCTTGGGAAACTGCATCCCGGGGACGTTGAAGATCCGGAGAAGAAGTATCTGGAAGAAATCCAGGTTCATGAGCAGCAGGAATGGGATCTTGAATATGTTCATCAGAAAACAGGAGAACACCGCTGGTTTCATAACGTTGCAATGGGCAGCGAGGTAAACGGAAAAAAGAAATATATCCTGGTTCTGTCAGATCGTACCTCTGATAGAAAAATGAATCAGGCCCTTTCTGAGGCGGTCCGCGCTGCGGAGACTGCAAACAAGGCAAAGAGCACCTTCCTTTCCAATATGTCTCACGATATCCGTACACCAATGAATGCGATCATTGGTTTTACTACACTGGCTGTAAGCAACATTGATGATAAAGAAAGGGTTCGGGATTATCTAGGTAAGATTCTTTCTTCCAGTAATCATCTGCTCTCACTGATCAATGATATCCTGGATATGAGCCGTATTGAGAGCGGGAAAATCCATCTGGAAGAGACGGAAGTCAGTCTGTCAGAGGTTCTTCATGATCTGAAAACCATTATCAGCGGACAAATCCATGCGAAACAGTTAGAGCTTTACATGGATGTCATGGATGTTACCAATGAGGATGTTTATTGTGACAAGACCAGGCTGAATCAGGTACTGCTGAATCTTTTGTCCAATGCGATCAAGTTTACTCCTGCAGGCGGAACCGTTTCTGTCCGGCTGAGAGAGTATCCGGGTACACAGAGAGGCTGTGAACTGTACGAAATCCGGGTAAAGGATAACGGAATCGGCATGAGTCAGAAATTTGTACAGAAGATCTTTTCTCCTTTTGAGAGAGAGCGGACTTCCACTGTAAGCAGGACTCAGGGTACAGGACTGGGCATGGCTATCACCAAGAACATCGTGGATATGATGGGCGGAACCATTGAGGTTCAGACAGAACAGGGCAAAGGTACTGAATTTATTATCCGCCTGCCATTGCGGATCCAGCCTGAGAATCACCGTATAGAGAAAATCGCAGAACTGGAAGGTCTGAAGGCATTGGTAGTAGACGATGATTTCAATACCTGTGACAGTGTGACTAAGATGCTTGTAAAGGTTGGAATGCGTTCGGAATGGACACTTTCCGGTAAGGAGGCTGTTCTCCGTGCACGGCAGTCTGTGGAAATGGGTGATGCATTCCATGCTTATATCATTGACTGGCGTCTTCCGGATATGAACGGCATTGAAGTTACCCGTCAGATCCGTAGTCTTGGTGACGATACGCCGATCATTATCCTGACTGCTTATGACTGGTCAGATATTGAAGTGGAAGCCAGGGCAGCAGGGGTGACTGCATTCTGCTCCAAGCCTATGTTTATGTCAGATATCAGAGAGACTCTGATGGCTGCAATCGGCCAGAAGCAGGCTGAGGCAGAGGATAATATCCTTCCGGCAGCAGATTCAGATTTCAGAGACAGGCGCATACTGCTTGTGGAAGATAATGAACTGAACAGTGAAATTGCAGTAGCACTCCTTAGTGAATATGGTTTTCAGGTTGATACAGCGGAAGATGGAGCAGAGGCTGTGGAGAAGGTTAAGAATTCAAGACCAGGTGATTATGATCTGGTGCTTATGGATGTGCAGATGCCTGTAATGAACGGATATGAGGCTACTGAGCGGATTCGTTCACTGGATGATCCGGCACTGGCGGGAATTACGATCCTTGCCATGACTGCCAATGCTTTTGACGAAGACAGAAAGAAAGCACTGGCATGTGGTATGGATGGATTTCTATCCAAACCAATTGTTATAGAGGAATTGATCAGTACATTACAAAACAGTCTGGGGTAAGTTTTCTGTTTGAACTGTGATAATGGGATATGAAAAGTGGTTTGATGAAAGCAAGGAGGAGCAACGAATGATTTGTGGAATGACGTATTTTCAGATATGTCTGTATTTTCTTATTTATTCTTTTGGCGGCTGGGTTGTTGAAGTTATTTTTCATGCAGTAGCGTTGGGAAAAGTTATAAACAGAGGTTTCCTGAATGGACCGGTCTGCCCGGTATATGGATTTGGGGTGCTTTCTGTTTTTGCTTTGCTCAATACAATTCAGGGCAGCGGGCGTCAGATGAGTGATGGAATGATTTTTGTGTTTGGAATTGTTCTGGCAACTGCGGTGGAACTGGTTGCAGGCTGGCTGCTGGATGTGTGTTTCCATGCAAGATGGTGGGATTATTCAGATAAACCCTTTAATTTTCATGGCTACATTTGCCTGGAGTTTTCTCTGATCTGGGGACTGGCTATCGTTATGGTAGTAAAAGTTTTCCAGAAGTATGTAGAGGCACATGCGTTACATACACCTGCAACCTGGGAATGGATTGTGATAGCAGTTTTGTATGCTGTGTATCTGACAGATTTTATTGTGACCGTAGCAGTGATCCAGGGACTGAATAAAAAGCTTACCAGACTGGACAAGGTTCGCTCAGATCTGAGAATTGTAAGTGATAAACTAAGTGATACACTGGCTACGACTACGATTGGCACAGCACAGAAAGTGGGAGAAGGAAAGGTTCAGGCAACTCTTGCAGCAGCAGAATTGCGTGATGCAACTGCCGCACAGCGAGAAAAATCTATCGAAATGCTTCGTATAAAAAGAGCGGAGCTTCAGGCTCAGTTTGAGGAACTGTCCAGTTCTATTACCAATCATACCGTTGTCGGTCAGGGGCGTATCATCAAGGCATTTCCGAAGATGCAGCACAGAGACTATTCCGAACTGATTCAGGAGCTGAAAAAGAGATTAAAATAGATTAAAATGCAGAGGGAGGCTTCAGGTGAACAGACAGGCAGTACAAACCTTAAAGACTTATTTTGGATATGATACATTCAGAGAAGGGCAGGAGAGTGTTGTGGAGTCCATTCTGGAACACCGGGATGTGCTTGCAATCATGCCGACAGGAGCCGGAAAATCCATCTGTTATCAGGTACCGGCACTGATGCTGTCAGGAATTACGATTGTAATTTCTCCTCTGATCTCACTGATGCAGGATCAGGTAAAGGCTTTGAATGAAGCGGGAATACATGCCGCATTTATCAATTCTTCACTGTCGGAAAGTCAGATTAGCAAGGCGTTGTACCTGGCAGCAGGAGGAAGATACAAAATTATTTATGTTGCACCGGAACGTCTGGAAAATTATGAGTTTCTGGAATTTGCCAGACAGGTGGAGATTTCCATGGTGACAGTGGATGAGGCACATTGTATTTCACAGTGGGGCCAGGATTTCAGACCAAGCTATGTCAAAATCGTAGACTTTGTAAAAAATCTTCCCGGTCGTCCGATCGTCAGTGCTTTTACCGCAACTGCAACAGAGGAAGTAAAGAACGACATTCTCTGTACTTTAAATCTGGAAGATCCGAAAGTAGTGATTACCGGGTTTGATAGAAAGAATTTATATTACAGCGTGGAAAATATCCGGCGAAAAGACGATTTTGTGATGGATTACATAGACAGACATCCAACAGAGAGCGGGATTATTTACTGCTCTACAAGAAAAAATGTGGACAATCTTTTTGAACTGCTTTTCCAAAAAGGAGTTGCTGTTACCAGATATCATGCAGGACTGAATAATGAAACCAGAAAAAAGAATCAGGATGATTTCATTTACGACAGAACCCCCGTTATTATTGCAACAAATGCATTTGGAATGGGGATTGATAAATCCAATGTGAGATATGTGATCCATTACAATATGCCGCAGAGTATGGAGAATTATTATCAGGAGGCAGGACGTGCAGGGCGTGACGGAGAGAATTCCCAGTGCGTTCTATTGTTTTCTGCACAGGATGTTATGATCGACCGAATGCTTCTGGATAACAAAGATTTTTCCGATGTGGATGAAGAGGATGAATTTCTCATTCGTCAGCGGGATATACGAAGGCTTCAGATCATGGAAGGATATTGTAAAACAACAGGATGTCTGCGAAATTATATTCTGGAGTATTTCGGTGAAAAGACCTTCGGTCCCTGTGATAATTGTGGAAATTGCCACAGAGAATACCATGAGACAGATATGACCAGAGAGGCGAAGTGGGTAGTGAACTGTGTAGCTGAGACGAGAGGAAGGTATGGACTGACAATTGTGCTTGGTACTTTGCTGGGGGCTAAGAGAGCCCGGTTGAGGGAGCTTGGAGCAGATAAGTATAAATCTTATGGAGCATTGAATGATCACAGTGAGGCAGAACTCAGGGCACTGATCAGCCAGATGACTGAGATGGGATATCTCTATCAGACACAGGAACGTTACAGTGTGCTGAAACTGGGCGATATTTCTCCGCTAAGAGATGAAAATACTCACGTGATCATGCGTACTTACGAGGAAAAAGAACCGGATAAAAAGAAAAAGCCCCAGAAATCTGTCAGAAAACGCAGTACAGATGCGCTTACGGCAGCAGGTTACGATTTATTGAAGCCCTGCGGAAACTTCGTCTGCAAATTGCAAAAGAGGAAGCCATGCCTCCATATATCGTGTTCAGTGATAAGACGCTGATAGATATGTGCATCAAATGTCCGTCAAATGAAGAAGAAATGCTGGAGGTTTCCGGTGTGGGCGAGAATAAGCTAAAGAAATACGGTCAGAGATTTCTGGAAGAGATACAGAAGTTCTGCCTGGAACGTCCGAATGCGGTTTTGAGTATGTCGGAAGATGAAAATGGTAATCCCTGAGAACAAAGGTTGGAAAACAGATGAATATAGAAAAATATACGGAAGAATTAATCACATTGAGACATTACTTTCATCAACATCCGGAGCTGGCACTTCAGGAAGTGGAGACGTCTGCATATATCCGGAAATATCTGGAGAAACTGGGATATGAGATTGTGCCGATAGAACCTACAGGATTGATCGCGGAACTTCCATCTCTGAGAAACAGGGAGAAACTGGTTGTACTCAGGGCGGAGATGGATGCATTGCCCATACAGGAGCAGACAAATCTACCATATGCATCAGTAAATCAGGGATGTATGCATGCCTGCGGTCACGATATGATCCTGGCAGCAGCACTGATCCTTGCAAAAATTGTGGCAGAAGAGCAAAGAATGCAGGAAAGTTTTCCGGTCAGGCTCCGGTTCCTTTTTGAACCTGCAGAGGAGATTGGTGAAGGTGCAAAAAGAATGCTTCAGGCCGGAGCATTAGAGAATCCGAAAGCAGATGCATTTCTGATGTTTCATTACGCAGCGGATATGACATTTGGGATGGCAGTGCATCGGGGACAGGCATCTTCCATGATCAACAGTATGCAGATTCATGTTCATGGAAAATCCAGTCACTGGTGTGAAGCGGATAAGGGGATTGATGCAATTTATGCAGCTGCTCAAGTGATAAGTGCCATTCATAATCTGAATGAAAGTTTTGGAAAACAGCATCCGGATGCAGGAAAATATATTGTGGGTACGGGTACGATCCATGGCGGTGAATATACGAATATTATTGCAGACCATGTGGTATTAAACGGAAATATACGCGCAGTTCATGAAGAAACTTACATGGCACTTGAGCACGAGCTGGAGAGAAATCTGCAGGAAATTGAAAAGCAGACTGGCACACAGATCCGTATGGAATTTCCAAAAGATCCGGTATATGCGTTTGCCAATGATGAGGAACTTACAGAGACAGCAAAGGCAGTGGGTGAAGAAGTATTCGGGGATAAGTTTGTCCTGGAAGGAGAAGATGAGCTGTTTCTTTCAGGTGATAATGCATACAGATATTTCAGAGAAACCAGAGGACTTTTCACAGTATTTCTTGCAGGAATACCAGGAGAAAATCATCCTCTGCATCATCCGAAATTTCAATTGGATGAGAGGATACTGCCGTACAGCGTGGAAGCATTGTATAAGATTATAACTACATTATGAGTATTGCAATTTTGGAAAATAATGAATGGTGATGTGGTTCAGCAGAGCGTGAAATTCTACTGAACTGGATCAATGTATTATTTACGCAGATTGCTATGGAAGGAACGTCAGCAGGATGGATAATTTGTATCTGTTCTGCTGTTTTTTGAGTATACTCGTAATAATTTCAGAGAATACTGTAAATTGACCAAATTAAGTAAGCCCTGCTTCAATTGAGGATATCCACCTGACTCTATGAAAAATCTCGTTACTGTTCACTCCGTTCACAGTAACGTAGCCAAAATTCATTCCAGATTGCCTGCGGCAATGGAATTTTGGCTTGTATGTCTCGGGATTTTGGCATATTCATGCCAAAACACCTCGCGGGACAGTGGTGTGTGAACAATAACAAAATCTCATAAATAAATGAAAAAAATTACCAAAAGGACTTGAAAATTGGATTAAAATAGTATAATATAAAAACATAAACAAATTAAGAATGCATAGCAACTATAACTTATTAACGTTGAGTGACAGCAGATTGCTGAATAGTAACGGACAGACGATATACTATAAAGAAAGAATTGAGGGCAGAAATATGAAGATTACAGATACCATTAAATATGTCGGAGTGAATGACCATCAGGTAGATTTGTTTGAGGGACAGTATGCAGTGCCAAACGGAATGGCATATAATTCCTATGTGATTCTGGATGACAAGGTTGCAGTTATGGATACTGTAGATGCCAATTTCAAACATGAATGGCTGGATAATCTTGAACAGGCACTTGGCGGACGTAAGCCGGACTATCTGATCGTTCAGCATATGGAGCCTGACCATGCAGCAAATGTAGCGAACTTTCTGGAAGTATATCCCGGCACTACAGTAGTAGCCAATGCGAAGACATTTGTAATGATCAAGAATTTCTTCGGACTGGATCTGGAAGGGCAGAAACTGGAAGTAGAGAATGGTTCTACACTGAGTCTGGGAAATCACAATCTTACTTTTGTATTTGCGCCAATGGTACATTGGCCGGAGGTTATGGTGACTTATGACAGCACAGATAAAGTTCTTTTTTCAGCAGATGGATTTGGTAAGTTCGGTGCTCTGGATGTGGAAGAAAACTGGGATGATGAAGCAAGAAGATACTTTATCGGTATTGTTGGTAAATATGGCGCACAGGTACAGAGACTTCTGAAAGTAGCAGCTACTCTGGATATTCAGATCATCTGTCCGTTACATGGTCCGGTACTTACAGAAAATTTGGGACATTATATCAGCCTCTATGATACCTGGTCCTCTTACACACCGGAGGAAGAAGGAATCGTAGTTGCATATACTTCTGTATACGGACATACCAAAGAAGCAGTCAATCAGTTTGTGGAGAAATTAAAGAGCAAGGGATGTCCGAAAGTAGTTGTTTATGATCTGGCAAGAGATGATATGTCTCAGGCACTCAGTGATGCATTCCGTTACAGTAAGCTGGTACTGGCAACAACTACCTATAATGCAGGAATCTATCCGTTTATGAATGACTTTATTACCCGTCTGGCAGAGCATAATTTCCAGAACCGCACAGTGGGCCTTATTGAAAACGGTTCCTGGGCACCTCTGGCAGCAAAAGTAATGAAAAATATGCTTTCTGAATGCAAGAAGATCAACTGGCTGGACACCACAGTGAAGATTATGTCCGCAGTAAATCAGGAAAACAGAGATCAGATGGAAGCGATGGCTTCCGAGCTTTGTAAGGAATATATTGCAAAGAATGATGAACTGGCAAATAAAAATGATATGACAGCATTATTCCGTATTGGTTATGGTCTCTATGTAGTGACATCAAATGACGGTAAAAAGGATAACGGACTGATCGTCAATACAGTTACCCAGCTGACAGACTCTCCGTTCCGCGTTGCAGTTAATATCAATAAGACAAATTATTCTCACCATGTTATCAAGCAGACAGGGGTGATGAATGTAAACTGTCTCTCTGTAGAAGCTCCGTTCTCTGTATTTGAACAGTTTGGTTTCCAGAGTGGAAGAAGCGTGGATAAATTTGCGGGACAGAAGGTGAATCGTTCTGATAACGGACTGATATTCCTGGACAAATATATCAACGCATTTATGTCCCTGAAAGTAGAGCAGTATGTAGATCTGGGAACTCACGGAATGTTCATCTGCAGTGTGACAGAAGCCCGCGTGGTAAGTGACCAGGAGACAATGAGCTACACCTATTATCAGAAAAATGTAAAACCGAAACCTGAAACAGAAGGTAAGAAAGGATTTGTATGTAAAGTCTGCGGATATATCTACGAAGGCGATGAACTTCCGGAAGATTATATCTGCCCACTGTGTAAACATGGAGCTGTAGACTTCGAGCCGATTGGATAATAATAAATAAAAATCCCTGACAGAAATTAAAAACTGATGATCAGTTAAAATTTCTGTCAGGGATTTTTGTTATACATCACATGTTACACTTGATAAATAGAAACAAATATATACGTGTTTCAATACATAGCTATGTTATTCTTAATGAAGTTCCCAAATTCTATCGTTGCAAACAAGTCTCAGTAGATTTGGATTTGTAACTGTAAAGGTGCTGAACAGTTACGAGTATTTTATTATAAATTAACAGATATTGCAAATAAATTTTTAGAAAAGTAAAAAGATTCAGCTTGATAGAACAAAGCAAACGTGTTACTTTATAACTAAATAAACAAATATTTACGTTGAAAAATATTGGGAGGGTATTGTGGAGCAAAAACTAAATGTATATGAAATGAGAGTGAAGCTTTATCTGCTGCAGGATATTCCATTTAAGGAATTACAGAATGCAGTAGCAAATTTTGTGGATTCAGCACTGTGTCAGAATGAGAGTTTAATTTCTTTTCATGAGACAAATTGTTACAAATTCTACAGTGTAGGGACTCTGTGGCCGTTGGAACGCGGCATGACATATAAAAAAGACCAGATTTATACCTTAACTGTACGAACTGTAGAACCGATTCTTGCGAGATACTTTTCAGAGGTATTAAAAAATCACTATACACAGAAAATGAAAGGCTTAACTGTTGAGAATCGTATTATTCCGCACAAAATGATAAGCGAAATATATACGCTGAGTCCGGTTATTATGAAGTCAGACGAAGGATACTGGAGAAGTTATATGAGTCTTGATGAATATGAAGAAAGATTGTTTTCTAATTTAGTGAAGAAGTATAATTCATTTACAGGAGAGCAGATCGAAGAAGATTTTCCCTTATATACAAATATTACATTTTTAAACAGACATCCAATTAGTTGCAAGTATAAACGTATTAGTTTGTTAGGTGATAAATTAAGTCTTCAGATTGCAGATGATGAGAAGAGTCAGAAACTTGCATATTTCATATTAGGTGTAGGACTTTGTGAATTAAACAGCAGAGGAGCTGGGTTTTGCAATTTCAGGTGGTTCTGATCAGTGCTTGTTGGAACTGACCTGTGGGATAGCCATATGATTTATGGTAATAATAAACTGCTATATAAAAAGTAAAGAGGGTGAGTATGTGCTGAAGGATTGTCTTGAAGTATTCAAAAGACAAATGCAACAGGTAAAAGAAAAAGGCAGGGCAGAAGATGCTTTGATTCTGGATTCCTATATTCCGGCAGATGGGTGTTATATCAGTGTGAATTCTGATGGAATTATCGCATGCCAGATGGATTTGAAATTTAACAAGAAGGCAAAACAAATGGAGGGGATTTCGCAGAGATATTATGGGAAAATGTGTTTTTTTGATTATCACAGCAGGTTAGTAAGCATGGATAAACCTGTAGATCCAAAGAAAGTTATTCATTCAAATAATTACCTTTCATTTTGGGTGAAGCAGGAAAGTCTGGGTAACGGGAAATTAAATCAGGAGGCAATTGACCGATATTTTGATGTATTAAAAAATCCAGAAAAGAAATATGCCAAGTCAAAAGACAGACAAATGTATGACTATATTGCTGCTCAGATTGACGAAATTAATGTAGAAAAACTGGAATGGTGTCGGGATTGGGTAAAGAAGCATATTTTTAGTTTGGAAGATATGGGAATTTCCCTGTCAGGAAAAAATTATCTGAAAATCTTCTTTGAAGATACAGAAGAACGATATATACAGGAAGAACAGAGATATCTGATTACGAAAATCTTTAATAAGAATGATTATAATCAGGAAATAGATGGGAAAATATGGGGACTTCCTAACGACAATCTGGGAATGAACCAGAAGAAACCATATATG